>CXPL01000119.1_pt1 | contig 4363 bp, 6 predicted proteins | sample 591221 | NCBI WGS metagenome assembly CXPL01 (sample SAMEA3491271, study PRJEB9169) | human gut metagenome | biome: ENVO:mammalia-associated habitat; material: ENVO:feces | place: Bangladesh | collected 2010-04-07 | reverse complement strand
GTCTGGAATTCCAATCCGAATCGGCGGTAGATTCTTTGCCTGGGATTGACGGGACTCTGGTATCGGGCCTGCCAGGAGACGATCCTTCCGTCCGCGTCCTTGCAGGCGACGACGCATCCCCATTTTCGTCTTTTCCTGTCTCCGTTGGACATCGGTTGTTTTGTCTTTCTCTACTTCTTGAAAAACCATTAGAAGAAAGAGTAATTGCCTACGCCGGAGATTTTGGATAAGGTGCCACCCTGCGGCCTCGGGGATTCTATTTCTCGGGAAAATCGGGATTGTTCAAAGTGGTTTTGATTGGAATTTCAACGATTTTCAGTGACCTGTTTCCTGGTGTCGCATCCCAGAGAAGAAGCATCATGTGCATGTCACCTTCAGAGGTGCGCATGATGATGGTAGTCATGGTCTTAAGTGTCTCATGGGCTTGAGACCGGCCGGTGGCACATCGACGTGTTCGGGGCTGGGGCTCGATGGCTGCATGGAGTGCTGTTGTAAGGGCGGATTAAGGAGTCCCCAGGGGTTGGGTGAACTCGAATGGGTATCGCTGGAGCCTGGGCCATGCTTCATGAGCGGTTCGGGAAATTGCTTGCATTCCTTCTACCTTTATTTCTTCTTTTTAGTAAGCGAAAAACAGTTTCGACGACACCAGCGGCGATGAGGAGGGGACCGCCCGTAGAAGATAAAGGTATGAAGGAAAGCTGGGTACGTATTCTGGATGCAGGTAGTCAAAAATAAAGCCGCTTGCTGCGCATAAGAGTCCAACGCATACTAGGAGGACTGCAAGCGTGTGGCAAATTCGGCGTATATTGGTCCGATTCTCGAACGGCGGAGGAACAAGCTCTATTGTAAGCAGGGCTTGCCGGAGAGGGCAGGCCCAGTTCAAGGAAGCGGAAGGCTTGCGCCGTTCCTGCGGCGGTGACGAGTAATATTCCAGCCTCCTGATGAAGCGCCACGAGCGCTCTGCTTGGGAACCTGACATCATCGATGTACGACACATACGACACTTACGACTTCGACCGGTTCGTGCAGACGCTTGAAAGAGCGAGGGACATGCCACAGATCTCGTGGAGGCGTGCGTCGTCTCTTTTTGGAGGCGTTTGGGTTTTTCTGGTGGTGGCCTTGATGGATCGGCGTGTGCCTTTGGAATAATGATATGGAGGTTTCATCTCATTCGACGTCCGGTTGGGTTGCATTCGCGGGGGATTAGCGCTATTCTGTAACAGCGAAATAAGCTGGACTTCGTTCGGTTCGCTGAGGCCATTCCGTGGATGCGGGGTGGCCTCGGTGCTTTCATCGCCGGATTGGGGGAGGTCGGATCCATGTCGTTGCGCAAGCCCTACAGGAGTGTGGACGAACAGCTGCGCATTCTGCGCTCCCGTGGCATGGCCGTCGATGCCGGTGCGGTTCATGTGCTCAGGCGCGAGGGCTATTATCCGATCGTCAATGGCTATAAGGATTTGTTCCTCGACCGAAAGGCATGCCTGACCGCTGGTGATGACCGGTATGGGACGGGCGCGCGTTTCGATGATCTGTACGCCCTGTTCCTGTTCGACCGTGAGTTGCGTGAACTGCTGTTTTCCGCCATCACACGGGCGGAGGCCGCACTCAAGGCAGTGTGCGCGCATGAGTTCACCAGGCTGCATTCCGACGAGGTCAACCCGTATCTCAATCCCGACTATTATGATTCCAGGCGCCGTCCGAGCGCCGTGGCGTTGATCGACAAGGTCTTCAAGCGGATACTTGAGTTGGACGGCAGCCCGCGCAACAAGGGCGACTATGGCGGCAAGGCGTATATCCGCCATTGCATGGAAGACCACAACGGCCAGGTCCCGTTGTGGGTGCTGGCCAACGATCTTTCTTTTGGTCAGACGGTATGGTTCTTCCAAGTCCAGTCCCCGGCCGTCCGATTGGCGGTCGCCGAAAGTTTCACCGGTTTGTATGCGGACACGCACGACGGGCCACGGCGCATCACCATCAAGCGGCTGGACAGCATCTTCAACAGACTGGTGTTCTACCGCAACCTGTGCGCGCATGACGAGCGCTGCTATTGTGCCCGGTACGATGGGCGCGCTAACGAGAACGTGTACCAGGCCATCGGTGATCTTGGCTATTTGCTTGACAAGGACGATTACTTGGAATTGTTCGGTCGCTTCTCCGCATTGGTCGCACGGGCGACCTCCGCCATGCCATCGCGGAGACAAGCGATCCTGTCTGCCATGGGTGTGCGCGAACGGGAACTGGCGGACAGGGCGGAAATCATACTGCGCAGCTGACCGTTCCTGCCATTGGGACGGTGGCGTCGCAGGCGGCTTTGGACTATGAGCCAGCTGATCTGGGCTGTCTGCAATGGGCCTGTGGGATTCGGGATGGATTTGGGATGCCATTGGCGGCTGGGACGGTTGCACGGGCCGCGTATCGTTCTGTCTATTGTCCGCCATAGAGACGTGCTGCCGGGCGAATGCTTCTGGGCACCACCCATGCGGAACATCATGAAATCACAAGGGGCATTGCACTTTTCCGTGCCGGTCGGCGAAGACGCTGAGCGCCGGCAGGGTGGTGGAACGTTCCCGGATTATTTTTGGGTGCCTGTAGGTGCCTCGTGGAAGACGAGACTGATCGGCAGGTTTCCCAAAAATTGAAAATCTTGGAATAAAGCCAAAAACAGCTGACCACGATTATCATCGGAGGTGCGCATGATGATGGTAGTCATGGTTTCAAGTGTCTCATGGGCTTGAGACCGGGTTTAATGGGGGCAACGGATGCTGGATCCTATAACTACTTGGAGTACTATTATGAGGGCTGGTTAAGGAATCCCGAGGTTGGATGAGCCCGAATGAGTATCGCAGGGGCCTGGGCTATGCTTCATGGGCGGTTCGGGGAATTGCCCGCATCTCCGCAACGAATCACTACTGGAATAATGGACTTTGCAACCGGAACATGAAAAGAGGAGCATGATGGCCAATCCCGAGCTGTCGCGGCACATCCAGGCCCTTCCCGACGAGCTGAACGCCCTTGAAGGGGGACGGGAGATTTCCGAACGCCTGCGGAGGATCGACGCGCTGAAGGACCGGGCCCGCTCGCTGGAGCCGTTGGACGGTGTCGAGGACATGGCGTTGGCGGATTACGACCGCGACTGGCTGGTGCGCTACACCTACAATTCGAACGCCATCGAGGGATCCACGCTGACCCTGGAGGACACGTCGCTGGTGTTGGAGGGCGAGTTCGTCCCATCGGACTCGCCGGCCAGATACGTGTTCGCAGCGCGAGGGGTCGCTGACGGCATGGCCTACGTGCGCGAATATGCCAAGGAGGGGCGGAAGCTGAACGAGGAGCTGATCCGTCGTCTACACGAGGTGACCGCATTGGATCTCCAGCCGTTCGCCCGCGGCACGTTCCGTCCTTATGGCTATTTGGCGCGGATCACCGCCACCCGAGTCAAGACCGCGGACCCGCTGGAGATCCGCGACGACCTGCGATCCTTGATCGACGGGTTGGATGGCTGCGCAGCGCATCCGCTGCTCAGGGCCGCCGGTTTCCACGCGATGTTCGAGAACATCCATCCATTCATGGACGGCAACGGGCGGACCGGCCGCCAGCTGCTCAACTTCGTGCTGCTGCGGAACGGATACCGTCCCGTGGCCATCAAATACGATGCGGGTCGGTCATACGCGCGAGGCCTGGAGGCATGGCAGGTGGACGGCAAGCCGGATTCGTTCTGCTCCATTTTCCTAGACTGCGTGGAACAGGAGGAACAGACGCTCGTCGATCTGATCGAGCGGCTTCGCCATCTGAGATAGGTCGCAGGAACACTCGCATGCTTCTTTCGTGTGCGTGGATTGGCTACAATGTATTAGACAGTCCGATGGGGGACGATTGACGTGGGATTGGAGGCCGGCGATGGCCGGCCCGAGGCATCCCCGCCACTACGAGGAGTCGTTCAAACGGCAGATCGTGCAGTTGTATGAGAACGGCAAGCCCTCCCGGGAGATCAGGGCCGAGTACGACATCTCGCATTCCACGCTGCGCCGTTGGGTCCAGGGCATCCGCGACAGCGGCTCCACCCGGGCCGCGGACAACCGCACGCCCGGGCGGAACGAGCCGGTCGGGCCGGGGAGGCGCAACAGGCAGTTGGAGATGGAGGTGGACGTTTCAGAACGAGCGGCGCCGGTATTCGCGAAAGTAGCGGTGATACGGGCCAACGCCTCCCGCTGCCCGATATCGGCGCGATGCGGGATGCCGGGCGTTCCCCGCTCCGCCTGTTACTGGATGGCCGGGCATACCGAAACCGAGCGGATCGATCCCATCGCGGGCGACGTGCACGCGGTCTGGCGCGACAGCCATGAGCGCTACAGAGCGAGGAAGA
>CXPL01000134.1_pt1 | contig 8645 bp, 9 predicted proteins | sample 591221 | NCBI WGS metagenome assembly CXPL01 (sample SAMEA3491271, study PRJEB9169) | human gut metagenome | biome: ENVO:mammalia-associated habitat; material: ENVO:feces | place: Bangladesh | collected 2010-04-07 | reverse complement strand
CGTAGCCGTGTGTATGGAAGTGCCTCGGATCGTGGCAGCCGATCGTCCATGAGATGCGGCCGGTCGCGTCATCCGCGTGGCGGCGCGCCTCCATCGGCTGCCCGCAGTACGGGCAATACCAGTTCCGTTCCATGGGTTTCCCCTTCCAATGCCTGTGTTCGATGCGGACGTATCAGACGAGCCTCCCGATCAGGCCGATGGCGACGATCAGCAGAACCCAGACGACGGCGATGCCGACCGTCCAACGGTTCAGGTTCCGTTCCGCGACCCCGGACGTGCCCGCGTTCGCGGTGAGCCCCCCGCCGAACATGTCGGACAGGCCGCCGCCCTTCCCCCGGTGCAGGAGGATCAGGAGCGACAGCAGGACGCTCAATACGGCCACGATGGCCTTCAAGACGATGATGAGAACGGACAAACCATTCCCCTTTCCCGGCCTCAGCCGAACACGAGCAGGACGAGCCCGCCCAACCCCAGGTCCATGCCCGTGACCATGAGCATGAGCGTCAGGACGAACACGGACACGCCGGCCGTCCAGCCGGCCAGGTCACGCCCCGTGGGCGTGACCGTCTTGCGCAGCTCGTCGGCCGTCTGGCGCACGAACCGTCCCACCATGAGGAAAACGTTCACGAAATGCTCCTTCCATGAAGAAAACGGTCCGGCCCGGAAGACATCATCATCCGGGCCGGACCGGCATCTATGCGCGGCCCTAGCGGACCGGCATCACCAGCTGTTCGACGGAACCGTCCTCCTGATGGAACAGGACGGGTTTCATATCCATGTTCTTCACGATCGTCACCCGCTCCGCGTCCATGCCGGCGAGCACGGTCAGCAGATAATCGGCGTTCAGCTTCACATGGATGTCGCCCGACACCTGCGCCTCCAGGAGGCGCACGCCCTGCGAATCCGCATCCTGCCCGTCGCCCGCGTACCGGACGCGCAGCATCCCGTCATGCGAGTCGAGGATCAGCGGGATGATGCCCATGCGCGAGTCGAAGCACACGCTCTTGAGCATGCGCGCCGCATCCATCAGGGCGCGCCGGTCCACGTCGGCCGTGCCCGCCGGTTCCGGCAGCACGGCGAACAGGCCGTCCACGCGTTCCGGATACCGGCCGTCCGTCAGCACGATCGCATCCGTGAACCCGTCCGTCTCCACGACCATCATGCGGTCCGTGAACCCGATGGCCGTCACGGACCGCATGTTGCGTTTCACCCATTCCGCGTCCGCCAGCCATTCCCCGTCCGGCATTCCGGCGACGGGAATGCTCCGACGGCCGGCCATGTACCGGTTCGTCGCGGTCGCGGCCAGCACGCCGTCCCGGCCGGTGAACCGGACGGAGGCGAGGACCGGCTGGTCGCGCGTGCCCCCCGCCTCGCCGACGACGCTGCCGCACAGGGCGGCGTACGCCCCCGTATCCACGGGCAGCATCGATTCGGGGGCGGCCGGTTCGACGGGACGCTCCCCGTCCTCGGAGACCCTCATGCGCAGGGACGCCTCCCCGCCCCTCAGCGTGAGATAGCCGTCGCCCGTCTCCACGCCGATCTCGCCGGCCGGCATCGCGTTCGCCAGGGCGTTCAGCCACAGGCCGGACACGACCGTCGAACCCCCCTCCAACACGGTGGCGGCGATGCGGCCGTGCGACCATTGGCTGTCGCCGGCCGCGCCGATCGCGAGCATGCCATCCGACGCGTCCAACGCCACGTGCGGGTTGTCGCGTTCCAGGACGCGCGCCGCGTGCGCGACCATGTTCGCCAGTTCCCTGGCATCGACCAGAACCCTCATCCGAGAATCCTTCCTTTCCAAAAAACATCCGGATACTTGCATGCGCGCGTATGCGTCACGCGCCCGCCCTACACGCCGGCGCCCCCGTCGAAGTGCGGCACGTCGAGGATCATGGGAGGCAGCCCCGCCATGGCCGGCGCGGGGCCGACCGTGCGGATGAGGATCGTGTGCCGGGGCAGCCCCCTGACGGTCGCCGCGTCCGAACCGACCGCATCCGCGGCCGGGCCGGCCGTCAGATCCGCCCTCAGCACGAACGTGCCGACCGTCATCAGGCTGGTGACGGAGGCGAGAAGCTCGCCTTCCAATTGGAGCGGGTTCTGCGTGCCGGCCGCCAGCTCCACCCCGTAGGCGCGCCCCTTCTCCCGCAGCCAGGAGAGGATGTCCGCGTTACCGCCGGCCCCCTCCTCGTCCGCGCCCAGCACGTCGGTCAGCTCATCCACGGTGACCCGCATCCGCCGGCCCGTGTTCTGCCAGCCGGCGCAGGAGGCGACGATCTCGTCCTTCAGGCCGCGGAACAGGAGCGCTCCCACGAGCCGTCGCGTCCCGTCCGGCAGATCCGCATGACGCCCATCCGCGCCCGCATGCAATGCGGCGCCCAGGTTGACGACGATCCGCGCATCCGCGTGCCCGTCCGACCGGCCGATGATCGACGCCCACGTGAAACGCGGGCGGGACGGCGCGAACAGGCGGGGGGCGGACGCCAGCAGATCCATCTTGTTCATCGGGGCCCTCAGCAGGGCGGCGAGCTCGCCGTCCCGGATCTTCGGCGTCCCCGAATCGTTCGCGCCGCCATGCAGACGTTCCATGAGCGCGCGCATCGTCTCGGAGCCGGCCGCATCCACGGTGGCCGTGCCGAGGGCGCGCGCATCCCTGATCCCATCACGGCCCAGAAGCCGCGCCGCATACGACGCCCAGTCGGCGGGCGGCTCCACGCCGCGGCTCGCGCACGATCTCGCCAGGCCGGCCGTCTTCAGGCCCGTCAGGGCGGCGAGCGTCGCATCCCGCAGCTGGAACCTGGACTGGGGGCCGACCTGCCGGGAGCCCAGTGCGGCCTGCATCAGGTTCGCGAACCGTTCCGCCCGCTCCCCATCCGACCCGGCGCCCAGCAGGTCGATCATGGGCGTCGCCGGATCGTTCACGTCGATGACCCTGACCCCGGGGATGAGGCGCGTGAGGATCGGGATCGAGTCCACGCCCTTCGACTCCACGCATACGAGCACGTCCCCCCTGCGGTGGTGGGCGGCATCCCAGCCGATGAGCCCGTGCATCATGTTGCTTTTCCCTCCGCCCGGCTCGCCCATGAGGAACACGCCCCCGTACAACGCGTCCGCGCTCATGCGGACCGTCCGCCGTTCCGCGTCCACGCCGAGGATCGGGCCCCCGCACCCGTCCAACGCGTCCGGCATGACGGTCAGGGCGCTCACGCTCGCCGTCCGCCTCGCCGGCGGCATCGCGATCGCGGCGAGCGCCCCGCACGGGAGCGGCAGCGTGGACCGTTGGAACGCGTACCCGTGGACGCGCCGTTTGGACGCCTCGTTCTGATCGTCGCCCGCGCCCCTCGTCTTCAGGTCGCTGGAACGTGCCCGCCGCATGCGCGCCCACGGGATCCACCGGTGGCGGGGCCGCTGGTCCACGTCGTTCACGGACGCGTGCTTCAGCACGTACCGGGCAAGGGATCCGAGGACGGCGGGCAGCCAGCCCAACGGGAGCAGCGCCGCCCACAACGGGGCGTCGGCCCACAGAAACGCGGGCGGCAGCAGCAGCGCCTCCAATCCGACGGCCGCGGCGAGCAGGCCGAGCCCGGGACGGCTCACATGGCTGGACAGGCCGGGCACCAAACCCAGGTTCAACGCGTTCGCCGCCTTCTTCGCCTCGTCCATCGCCGTACGCGAATCCGGGGCGCCCGCCATGACGCGCACCGCGCCCAGACCCTCGCCCCTGAGTTTCGACGTGTCCGCCTGCATGTTGTACTCGTCGCCCAGCCAATCCGTCAGGCGCGCCGACTCGATCCAGCCGAGCCGGCGCACGTTCAGCACGAGCACCGTATCCTCGCCCGGCTCCACGCGCGGCCGCTCGTAGGCCGGCCTGTCGTCGCGCGCCGTGCGGGCCAGCCCCGCGCTGATCGGGACGAACGCGTGCGCCCACACGCGCGGGCCCGTCAGGCATTCCGGCTCGTCGCAGGGGCGGATCGTCGCGGCGGCCGCCTGCGCGACGCGTTTCGCCGCATCCGCCCCGTGCCGGCCTTTCACCTCCAGCCAGCGGCGGTCCCCGGCGACCACCAGGCGGCACCCCTCGTCATGGCGCCACCAGTCCAGCCAGCCCGGCCTGGACGACAGGCCGATCGCGTCGGCCGCGCTCTTCGCGCCCTTCTGGAACAGGGCGTCATCCGCATCATCATCCGCCCTGGGGGCGGGAACAAGCTCATACCACATGCGCGGACCCTATGCCAGGGGCCCGTGACGCATACGCGGACACGGGAACACCGGCAAAGGCTAAGGAGCGTGGACAAGGGCAATGGGAGAATGGAAGCCCGCGGAACGACTGTCGGACGACGAGGAGGCGAGAGCCGAACTCGACAGACGGGTGAAGGCCATCAGATGGACGGACAGGGCGATCGAGTTCGGCAGCCCCGAACGGCTGAAGGTCGCCGGATGGCTCAACGGCACCGACCTCGTGTACGGGGAGATGCGGCGCCTCTACCCGGTCGAGGAGCAGCGGCAGACCATGACCCGATGGGTGCTGGGACGGGTCAGCGAGAAGATCACCGGCATTCCCATCGACTCGAAGTCAAGCCAATGGAACTGGAACGGACTGTGGGATCCGAACGAACCCACCAGCTTCTGCGGATGGGCGCGCAGGGTCAGCATCCCGCTCGCCCAATGGAACGCGAAACGCGTGCTGAAAAGCCGGACCGTGGCCGCCAGCGTCCTCGAGGACGAGGACGGGCACAATCCCGCGTACGACGACGCGGACAGCAGGAACGCGCTCCAACAGCCCGGCGGAGGGCTCGACGTGTTCGACCGGCATCCCGACCTTCGCGTGCCCAGGCCCGTCGGCAAGATCAGGGAGGATCTGATGCGCGCCGCCACCAACGGGGTCGCCATGGACGCGATCCGGCTCGCACGCGAACAGGGGGCCTGGCATCCCAGCCTCGACGGATTGGACGACGGGCTCGTCGCCGCGCTCCTCCTCGCCCCCATACCCATGAGCCTCGCGCCCATGATGGAACGGTTCGACGCGGATCCCGCCATGCGTGACGCGATCCGCCTCTACTGGCCCACCCAGACCAGCAAACGGCGCGTCTACCAGCCCGACCTGCAGAGAGCGGTCGCCAAAGCGGCCGCCATGCGCGGCGTACGCGAATGGGAGATCCTACTCGACCTTGGCACCATGGCCGCCCGGCTCGCCGTCGGCTGACCCGGAACGCGTCCGCCGGAACGGGTCCGGCCCCGACAGCAGGAACGCATGCCGGCCGCGCGCATCCCTCATGTCCAGGCTGATGGCGAGCAGCCAGGACGCGAGCCGCATCCCATCCGTCCGCCCGTCCAACAGCCAGGCGAGCGTCAGCGATCCGGCACGCGAACCCGCCGCCCCGCACCATTCCGCCGTCAGCCCGGCATGCCGCTTGCAGGTGGCCGTCCGATTGTCGAACGCCGCCTGTTCGACCCGCCAGACATGCAGCCGCATGAGCGCCGGCTCGCGCAGCGCCTCCTCCAGCAATCCGGCCAGGGCGCGGTCGAACTCGCCGCGCTCCGCACGCGCACGCACGCGCACCAGCGCGGCCGCACGCTTCTCCCTCGCGATCCGGGCGGCCTCCACGCCGGTCAACGGGTCCAGGGCCATACGCGTCCGCCCCCCTCCGGCCTCCACCGTTTCTCGTCGGCGCCCGCCCAGACGGCGCATCGGACAAGCCACTCCGGTTCCATGCCCTTCGGCCAGCCGCACGCCCTCCGTTTCGGATCGAGCAGGGCGGCGGATCGCGCATCCCACAGATCCTCGCCCCCATAGGAGGCGAGCCCCGACAGCATGCGCCTCCACCGGCCCGCCCCGCCGGCCCTCATGCCGGGCGCGACCACGGGGATGGCGAGCGTCGCATCCGCGCGGCCGATCGCGTCCAACGCGGCCAGGCCGTCATCCAATTGGCTGCCCGTCGAACCGATGCGGAATATGATGCGCGCCCCCGCCTCCTCGACCATGGGGCGCATCAGCCCGCCCGCGAACGAGGACGCGTCATCCCACAGGCGTCCGTCGATCCTGTCCGAGTCGACGACGATCATCCGGCACATGGAACGCAGTCCGATGATCGCCTCCATGTAATCCCGGTTCGCGTCCCGGGACTGCGGGTCCGCGGGCCCGGCGAGCAGGGCGAACGCGCCGCCCGTGTCCCTGGGCTTCACCAGAGCGGCCTGCAGGCCGTCGACCATCGCGTACTCCAGGGCCTTCGAATCGGGGATGCGCAGGTAGGAGCGTTGCGACTGCTGGCCCGGGTTGCCGTCGACCAATCCCGTCCGGTAGCCGTGCAGTCCGAGCGTGTGGGCGAGCATGCGCGCCGTGGCGCTTTTCCCGATGCCCCCCGATCCGCCGGTCACGAACGTGATTTTCGCCTTTTCAGTCATGCGCCGCGCCTATGCGGGCGTTGTTCCCCGTTTTTCGCGGGGGAAAGCGTTTCGACCCCTTGATGATGGCTGGTTTTATGTCGGTTGTTCGTGTGTTCCGTCTGCTTGCGTGTTTCGTTCGTGTGGTCTGTTTTCTTTGGTTGTGTTTCGTTCGTGTGTTCCGTTTCGTGTGTCTGGTCTGGTTCGTTTGCTTCGTTTCGAGTGTCCGTGTGCTGTGTTCGGGTTGTCCGTTTTGTCTGTCCGTGGATCGTGTTCGGGTGTTTTTCCGTCTGGCTGCTGTTTGTCCGATCTTTTTTTCGCGTGGTCGTCTTCGTTTGCTCCGTCCGTTCCTCCGTGTTCTCTTTTCTCTGTCTTCCTTTTTTCGGCGTCCCCTTTTTTTGTTTCCGGCCGGCTGGCGCCGTGCGGCCGGGCCGCCCGCGTGGCGTGCGGCGTGTCGTCTCGACGCCCCGCGGTTGGATGGTTCGCGCATAGGGTTCGCCCGACATTGGAACTGGATGAAAGGATGGTTGTCATGGCCTTCTACGATTCGAACGATTCGGACGGTTCGGGCTTCGACCCGGCCCCCTGGCAGCAGGCCCCGGCCGATCCGCGGCCGGAGACGGAGCCGCGGCCGGAAGCCGAAGAACGATCCGAAGCCGCGGCGGGGGATGTGGGACACGGGCCGGCCAAGGCGAAGGCGCGGCCGCGCAGGCCGAGGCCCGCGTTCGCGTGGACCGCGGACCGGGTGCGCCAGGTGCGCGACGCGTTGGACGGGTTGAAGGATGAGCGGACGCGCGGCGTGGTCGCCGCGATCTCGGATGCGGATGCGGCGGACACGGATCGTCTGGCGCTCGCCCTGCTGAAGGGCGGCCTGGCCGGCCCGGTGGGACTGGTGCTCGCCTGGCATGACGAAACGGATCCCCTGCGCCGCGCGATCGGCATCGGCTCCATGCTGGAGAAGGATGCGGGCCTGGTGCGGCGTGCGGCCAGGGTGATGCTGGTCCTCGACCCGGGTTTGGAGGGGACGGTCAGGCCGTCGGGGTCGAATGCGACGGATCTGCAGTACGCGTTGGCGTCGGCCGCGCCGGATCTTGACGTGTCGCCGATCCGCGGGCTGGCGTGATGCGCATGGTCAGGCCGAACACGTTGACCGTCGAGCAGACGGCGCGCCTGCTGCATGTGCCGGAGTCGTTCCTTCCGCGCCTGTACGAGCGGCGCCTGTTCCCCGCCCCGGATGCGGATGGGTGTTTCGACGCGGGGCGGGTGCGTGTCGCGTTGCGGCGTCTGCCGTGGCNGCGCGAGCAGGTCGATCCCATCGCTCATCCTCGACTCCTTGTCCCCATCCCCGCCAACCGGGGCGTTTCCCGTCGTATGCGTCCGCACGAACCCGATACGCGGATCGTCCGCACGCACGCTCCTCGCCGCCTCCATGCGGCCCGCGGGGATGATGCGCGCCAGAGGGCAGGCGGCCGCCACCGGACACCACGCGCACAAGCCGGACGGGACCAACGGAAAGATCCCGTCCCCATCCTTTCCGGTGGCGCGCGTCATCCCGTCCCACGCACGATGGAAGCGGGACAATGTGTCCGTGCACGCCGCATCCGACAGGTCGGCCTCCCTCCACGCGCGATGCTCCACGTACACGTCGCGCGCCGCACGCACCTCGCACACGCCCGATTCCTCAAGCATCAGCCTGTAGGCGCGCAACTGGTCCGCATGCCGTTCCCACCCATCCCTGCGGGACGGCACGCGGCCCGTCTTCCAATCCACGACCGTCCCATCCAGGTCACGGTAGTCGACGCTGCCGGTCAGCGGGATCCCGTCCACGTCCACATGCAGCTCCTGCTCCAAGGCGGCCGGGGACGGCGGACGTCCCAACGCGTCCGTGAGCGCGAACCCCGACAGCTTGCCCGCGGCCAGACGCGCCCAATCATCACGCGTCGCGACCCGCCCATCCGGCAGCATCGCATCCGCGGGGATCGGCTCGTCGCCCCAGCCGCGCTCCCGCCAGCGCGCGTACTCCACGTCGATGCCCCTGCGGCACAACGCGAGCCAGTCCGGCGTCAAAACATCCGGGGCGGCGCACGCCGACTCCAACGCGGCGTGCGCGATGCCGCCCAGGACGAGCGGACTGCCCCACTCGCGCGGCTTCGGCATGAGCCTTGACGCCGCCCAACGGCCCGGACACTGCATCCACGCATCCAACGAGGAGAAGGACGCGTGCCGGGGACAAGGCATGTCCACGCGGGCCGTCCCCATACGCTCATCGA
>CXPL01000137.1_pt1 | contig 8878 bp, 8 predicted proteins | sample 591221 | NCBI WGS metagenome assembly CXPL01 (sample SAMEA3491271, study PRJEB9169) | human gut metagenome | biome: ENVO:mammalia-associated habitat; material: ENVO:feces | place: Bangladesh | collected 2010-04-07 | reverse complement strand
TTTCCGTATCAGGCGAGATCGTCGGCGAGCGTCCGGTCCGTGAACCCCCAGTCCGCCACGTTCTCCAATTCCGGGTCGTCGATGACATCGGTCAGGTCGCGGTCGGTGGCGAAGTCCATGCGATGGTTCACCCGGGTGTTCTCCCGGATCGTCATGATGTCGAGATCGTCGTCATCGGATTCGCTTTCCATGATCGCGTACACATGCCAGCCGTCCGGCACATGCTCGCGGGGGAGTCGTTCGCAGTCCATCGCGTACCCGTTGACCCGGCTGCCGTCCGCCAGCGTGAAGTCGATTTGGCGGGCCAGGTCCGGCCGGTCGAAGATCATGGCCAGATCATGCGGGTCCGGCGCGATCCGGGGCGCGGCCACATCCTCCGATGCGCCGGCGGCGTTCTTCGGCTCGTACCGGCCCCCGTCGGGCGTGCCCTTCGGCTTGTGGCTCCTGTTGTTCCTGTCCATCACCATGATGATGCTCCTTTCCTTACTGGCGCCGGTCCGTCAGGGCCGGATTGCCGGACAGCATGGCCTGCATGTCGGGGTCGTCCGGATACCGGTCGCGCAGCACCTTGAGGCTCGCCAACGGCAGGCTCGGATTGCCGGCCAGGTTCAGGTCGGTCTGACGGTCGCCGCGCCCGGCGAACGAGCCCAGGAGCTCTGACGGCGTGCGCGGGTTGGCGGCGAGCCGCCGGTCGATGTCCGGATTGTTCTCGGCGGCCAGTTGGGAGGCGAGCGCGAAGTCGAGCTTCGGGCTGTGCGCCGCCCCGAACGCGGCCTCGTACCGGTCGTAGGACACGTGTTTTTTCCAGTCGGCGAGCGTCGCCATGTCCATGCGCGGATGGCTCCACACGCGTTCCCGGATCCACGGGTCCGTGGTCCTCTCGTCGATGGCGTGCAGCGCGTCGGGACCGCAATGCGGATGGCGGAGCACCTTGCCCGCGAACACGCTGCTGTCGCGCGGGTAGATGTTGACGGCGAGGGCGAGCGTCGAATCGTCCGCGGCCGGGTTCGCGGCCACGCGGGCGGCCTGCCGCACGTGCGGGTCGGCCCGCAGGCTTTCCCAGACGAGTTCGGGAGCCGCGTGCGGGTTGGAGCCGACCGCGTCGATGGCCGCGTGCCTGATGCCGGGGGTCGGGTCGCGCATCCAGCCCACGCAGCGGGCGCGGAACGCGTCCGACATGACGGGGCGCATGCAGGCGCCGGACACCGTGTCCGCGCGCGCCGAATTCGACTTCTGCCGGAACACGAGCCTGTCCACGTCATCCTCCGTGAGGTTCGGGTTCGATGCGAGGCACGCGTCCACCTTGGGCCGGCGGGCGGCCATCAGGCCGATGGCGTCCGGGCCGGAGGCGGCGCGAATGTACTCGATGTCGTCCTTGGTGAGGGGTTCGTGCGAGCCGATGATGCGGGCCGACGGGTCCGCCCCCGACGGCGGGGCCACGTCATCCGATGCGAATGTCCCGTTTCCCGCCTCGTACCGGCCGCCGTCCGGCAGCCCCTTCGGTTTGTGGCTCCTGTTGTTCCTGTCCATCACCATGATGGTGTTCCTTTCCCGTCAGCGGTCCGCGTAGTAGCCGATGGTGGCGACCCGGTCCGAATGCCTGTTCCAATACGATTCGAGGCGCTTCCGGTAGCGGGCTCGCAGCAGTTCCTGCGCGTCGCGCACCGCGGCCAGTCGGACGGCGTCCAGGTAGTGCCGGGTCTCGTGTTCCGGCCTGTCGGGGTCGTCCGCGCCGCGCGCGTGCCACCGGTCGTAGCCGATGCCCGGGTTCGGGGCCTCCACGCCCGGATAGGAGACGACGTACGGGTCGCCCGTGGCGTCCGGCCGCCAGCCGAGATCGGGCGCGTTGTCGCGCATGTTGCGTTCGACGAACGCGTCGTGCAGGCGCGTGCCGTCATGGCCGGCCGGGTCGGGACGCGTGTCGTCGTACCAGATGTCGCGGGTGATGCGCGGCAGCCGTTTCGTCTCGATGGGCGGCATGCCGGGCCCCAGGTCCACGTACTCGTGTTCCTTGAGGTACCAGTCGCGCATCCGATCCCTCCGGTCGGCGGGCATGCCGGCCGTGAACCGGTCGGCCCACTCCGTCTTCCGCGTCTCGTCCATCAGCCCGTACGGGGGCGTCATGTCCGTCATGGGCGGGGCGACATCGTCGACCCCCGCGGGCGCGGCCGTCGCGTCGAACGTGCCCGCCACGCCCCGCGGCAGGCCCTTGCCCCTGTGGCCGCGATTGTTCCTGTCCATGACCATGGATGCCGCCCTCCGTGCCTGGCCGATTCCCCTGGATTCGGGGTGTCCTATGCGCGCGGGGCATGCGTCCCGCGGGGCGGCGGGAAAGGGCGGTATGCATCGGGAGGGACGGGTATGCGGATGGTATGCATCACGTGATGCATACCTTTCCGCCCCGTGTTTCCGGCATTATTCCGCCGATTACGGACGGCGGTATGCATCCGTATGCGTGGTATGCGTGCCCTATAAGGGTAAAAGGGGTAAAAGAGAGTAACTCGGAAAACAGATGCATACAATGCATACCTTCCATTATCCTTCTTCCAATCCCTTATATTCCAAGGGTTTACGGCCCCGTGAAGGTATGCATCAGGCAATGCATACCGCACGCATACCGATGCATACCCGGCGAAATTTTTACAATAAGGGGAACAAGCCGGAAAGAAAGCGAAAATGCCCGAAGCGGACACCATGCCCGCCATCGCCGATCAGGCGAGCAGGAGGGACGGCCAGTCCACGTCCCCCGGCGTGGAGAAGGCGAGCATGTCGAGATCGTGATGCCCGGGCTCGGATTCGCCATCGGCGAGCATGAAGCAGAAGATGCTGGGACTGGCGGGCAGGAGCCCGTCGAGGACGCCGACGCCCCACATGGCGGTCGCCGTCTCCGCCACGTTGTCCGGATCGCCCTTGTACCGGGGCCGGGAGTCGGGGTAGCGGACCTGGCAGACGACCCCGCAGTCCGCGCCCGGGCTTGCCTTCCACGCGCCCCGCGACGTCTTCATGGCACGCGTCTGGAACGATTTCCGGTCACGCGCCGACATGCGCATGTTGCTGGTCAGCCAGCTTTTTTCGTCGAACGTGGCTCGCGCCAGGGTCGCCCTGGAGCCGGGCACGCGAGCCAGGAGCATGGCGAGGGGATCCGTATCCGGCCTCAACGGGATCACCCAGATGAACAGTTCCGCGCGGCCGCCCGGCAGGGGACGCGGATCCCTCAGATAACAGGTCATGACGCGATGGTACGGGTCGTCGTCCGGCCACAGGCCCTCATCCGTGCCCGCGTCGATGAGCGGTTTCAGGGTCTCGGCGGCGAGCACGGGGCTCTCCCGACGGCCGCCGACGGTGACGAGCATCAGATACCGGCCGACCAGGGGGGCGCCCGCCTTCTTCGCGTCATGCCACACGCTTCGCCCGTAGGCGCGCAGGCGGCCGCGATGCCGTTTCCGTTCGGTGGCGTCCTCGCTCCCGGTGGTCGTCATCCACAGGGAGCCGGACACGGTAAAACGGACGGCGTACGGTCTTGGAAGGCTCATGCGCGCCCGCTATGCGGCCGTCAGACCATTATCCCGGCGATGACGCGGATGAGGCCGACGGCGGCGACGGTCAGGCAGGCAAGCATGAACGCGATCATCCAGTAGTAGAGCGCATGCCAGCAGAACGTCTCGAACCGGGTGCGGGACCGCAAGGCGAGCGTCGCCGCGTTCCCGTACAGTGCGGCGAGCGTGTACGACAACCATGCGGCGGCGAGCCCGCCGACGAGCATGAGCATGGATTCCCAGAACATGCCCGCCGCCTATGCGAAAAACCGGGTATGCATCCGCCGGACCGGGTATGCGTGCGGTATGCATCATCCGATGCATACCGTCCGGCCCCGTGTTTTCGGCTTGGTTCCGCCGATTCCGGCGGACGGCATGCGCCGGTATGCGTGGTATGCGTCCCCCTTAAGGGAAAAGGCGTAAAAAAAGAGTAAGTCGGAAAACAGATGCATACAATGCATACCTTCTATTTCTTCTTCTATAATCCCTTGTATTCCAAGGGTTTTCGGCACCTCGAAGGTATGCATCAGGTGATGCATACCGCACGCATACCGATGCATACCACCGGGTTTTTCTCCAATACTGGTAAAAAAAACGGGCTTGTTTTCTCCGGTATTGGAGATTCTCGTCTCCGATGCCGGAAGAAACCGGGCCGAACGCATACGTGCCCGTATGAACGAAAACACTGATGACAGGCCCACCCGGCTGCTCTGGGTGGATACGGAGACCACCGGTCTGGATCCGCGCACGGACCCGATCCTCGAAATCGGCATGATCGCCACCGGCCCGGATCTGGAGCCCGTGGACGACGGGTTCCACACGGTCGTGCATTGGGACGGCGAACCCTCCGGGTTCATCCGGGCCATGCACGGGCCGAACGGGCTGCTCGCCGAATGCGCGCACCCGTCGGCGCCCGGCATGTTCGCCGCCGCCCTGTCCGCCCGCGACTACGTGGAGACCCAACTGGATGCGGGCGTACGCCTCCTGCCCGCCGGCAGCACCGTCCGCTTCGACCGGGACATGATCGACTCGTGGATGCCCGGCGTATTGGACGGCTGCTCGCACCGGTCCCTGGACGTGAGCGCGCTCTACGAGGCGGTCCGCATGTGGAACCCGACGGTCCTGCCCGACATGGCGAAGACCACCGACCACAGGGTCATGCACTGTCTCGCCGACACGCTGCGCTTCGCCCGCGAACACCGGAGGCTCATATGCTCGATCCGTTGAAGACGCTCCCCCGCCGTACCGTCGCATGGCTGGGACGGCTGCCCGGCCGCCTATGGGACGGGTTGAGGAACCTGCCGCGACGGGTCGGCGCATGGATCCTGTCCGACCGGGGCAGGGCCGTCTGGCCGCGCATCCTGCTCGCCGGGCTCCTCATCCCCATAAGCCCGTTCCTCGCCGTCCTCTGGCGGATCATGCTCTACGGGAGCGCCTCCGACCAGACGATCGTCATCTACGCCATACTGCTCATACTGCTCATCCGCGGCGGCCGGAACGCGCTGAAAAAGCATCCGAGGGACTGACCGGCACGCCCTTCTCCCGTCCGATGTCGCGGATGCGGACGGACAGGCGACATCGCAACCGGTGTGAATACGTCGACCGGCGCAACCGCATGCTTCCTTCCCTTTCCGCGCGCATAGGCGGCGCGCGGATATTCCGGTCCCGTCCGTCAGACGGCCAAGGCCAGTCGCGGGACCGTGGAGGAAGAGGTTGTCATGCGCAGACCGCCGAAACCGCTGATCGCCCTCGTGGCCGTCCTGGCCATGCTCGCCGTCGGCATCCCGTCCGCCCAGGCGGCGGAAGCGCCCTCGGGCGCCACCGTCACGATAGACGGCCGGGACACGGGCCTGAACCCGTCGGACGGGTACGATCCGAACCCGGACGATTCGGATATCAGCGGCATGAAGGTGATCGACACGGGCGCGGGCCGCACCGAGATCCACGACCTGCCCGCCGGCTGGCACGTGAACGCCGAACAATGGGATTGGAAAGGCCGTTCCGGCATCCGCTACCACATCTACAAAGGGTCCGCCAACTACAACTGGTTCTTCGCGGGCGCCACCTCGTTCAAGCACAGCGTGTACGAGCTGCGCAGCATCGACTACTACAAGACCATCGACGAAAGTCCCATCACCGGATACGACTGGAGCCGGAACCAGACCGTCCACGGCTTCGTCGACAGCTCCCAGATCGGCTACCATTTCGTCAACGGGTGGACGGGCGTCCTGAACGACGGGTTCTCCGACCGTTTCGAATACAAGTGGACAGCCGACGACGATCCGAACCTGACCATCACCCACGATTTCATGTACGACACCGAGGCGCCGGCCGACTGGTCGAAGCTCATGGCATACCTGCCCGACGGCAGCCCGGTCACCGGATTCGACCCGGACGGTGTTTCCAACAAGATCCCCACGGACACGAAGACCGTCACCTGGGACGGCATCCCCTCGGGCTGGACCATCAGCGACTCGTACGCCACCAAGGACAGGATCATCACCCACTTCTCCAAGACCGGCCAGCATGACAAAACGGTGATCCTCTACTGGACGGACGACTACGAGTACTCGTACACGGCCGACCAATTGAAGAAGCTGACCGCCACGACGGACACGGGCGAGCCGGTCACCGGCTTCGACCCGGCCAACGGGGGCTCGTTCGCCCTGCCCGCCGGCGCGACCGGGGTCACATTGGCCGGCGCGCCGGACGGGTGGACGCTCGACGGGCCCGACTACGACGGGACCAGCATCACCTGGCAGGTGTCCAGCCCGGATTCGAAGATCGTGCGCCGCTACACGTTCATCTTCCCCGACCACACGCCCACGCTCGACGACCTGAGGGACCTGACGCCCACCACCGACGGCGGCAAGCCCATCGACGGATTCGACCCGACCAGATCCGGCACCTGGCAGGTGCCCGAGGACGCGACGATCGGCTGGACCGGCATCCCCCGCAACGGCTGGACATGGAGCCACGCGGAGGGCACGCTCTCCTGGACCATCCGCAGCGTCGACGGCGCGTACTCGTTCACCTACACGTTCATCCCCACGCACGAACCCGCCAGGGACGATCTGGGTGGCGTGACCGCCGTCACGGACACGGGCGAGACGGTCGACGGGTTCGACCCGGTCAACGGCGGCACGTTCCCCGTGCCCGCCGGCACCACGCGCGTCGACCTCAAGGACATCCCCGACGGGTGGACGGCCACGCCCATGCCTGCCGGGCTCGGCTACACGCTGACCTCTTCGAACGGATTGACCGTCACCTACATCTTCGACGTGCAGCCGTACACGCAGATGACCGCGGACGAGCTCGCCGCGCTCGCCCGATACCGGTGGAAATCCAAGGACGGGACGCTCGTCCAGGCCACGCCCGACGACACGGACACGGTCGACGGGACGTCCGCCGACTGGACTCTCGAATGGACGGGCACCGGAACCAGCCCGCTGACCGAGGATCCGGACGCCGGCTGGCATGACGCGCAGGGCGGCAAGACGGACGCGACCAGCCCCGACGCGGTCGAATACCGGATGACGGTCACCGGGCCGGTCAGCGGCATCACCGCCACGCTCCGCCTCCACACCAGCCTGAAGAACCAGCCCGTCTACCGGAACGTCGGCTTCGACATGAAGGGCGGCAGGCCGATCCTGCGCACCGTACGCGTCATCGACGGCAAGCCCGTGACGAAACCCGGCGACCCGGTCAGGGACGGCTACCGGTTCGCCGGATGGCTTCTCGACGGGCGGCCATACGACTTCAGCCAGCCCGTCACCCGGAACATCACGCTCACCGCATCCTGGACGAGCATCGGCTCGCACGCGATCGTCTTCGACTCGGCGGGCGGCACCTTCATCCCCGCCCAGACCATCCCGGACGGCCAGACCGGCGCCGAACCGGACGCGCCGGCCAGGACGGGCTACACGTTCGACGGATGGCTGCTCGACGGGCGGCCCTACGATTGGGACACGCCCGTCACATCGGACATCACGCTGACCGCCTCATGGACGGCGAACATGATGTCCGTCACCTTCGACCCGGGCGACGACGGGACCGTCTCCGCCGTGTCCGTCGCCTACGGGAACCCGGTCGACAGGCCCGCGGACCCCGTGCGGGACGGCTACCGGTTCGACGGCTGGCTGCTCGACGGCAAAGCCTACGACTTCGCCAGGCCCGTCACGTCGGATATCACGCTGACCGCCTCCTGGACGAAAATCCCCGTCACCCACACGGTCGCGTTCGACGCGGGCAACGGGTCGAAGACCGACATCCGGACCGTCCGGGACGGGACCCCCGTCGCCCGGCCGAAGGATCCGACCCACAAGGGGTGGACGTTCATGGGCTGGACGCTCGACGGCAGGCCATACGACTTCGCGACCCCCGTCACCCGTGACATCACGCTCGTCGCCGACTGGGCGAAGGACGCGGCCCGGACCCACACCGTCACCTGGGATTACGCGCACGACGGGCTCACCGGCGTCACGACCATAACCGACGGGCAGCCCGTGCCCGAACCCGCGAAGCCCGCACGCCCCGGATACGAGTTCGCGGGATGGCGGCTCGACGGCAGGGCCTACGACTTCACCGCCCCCGTCACCCGGGATCTCACGCTCGTCGCCGCATGGCGCGACGCGACGCCCGCCACGCATACGGTCAGCTTCGACACGACCGGCGGCAGCCCGGTCGGACCGGTCACGGTGAGGGACGGGAACACGATCGCGAAACCCGCCGCCCCGACACGGGACGGCCACGAGTTCGCGGGCTGGCTGCTCGACGGACGGCCCTACGATTTCACCACCCCCGTCACCCGGGATCTGACGCTCACCGCCTCCTGGCGGAAATCCGGCACGGACAAGCCCATCTACGGGATCGCGGATCTGAGGGACCTCGGGTTCGACGTGGACGGGAAACCCTACCAGCCGTTCAAGCCCGGAACCCGCGAATACCGCCTGCCCGACGGGAAGCACACCGTCGGGTTCACGGCCGGCACCGTGCCCGCCGGCTGGAAGGCCATAGGCGGAGTCATCCGACGCCCCGACGGATACGAGAGGCGGGAGTACACGCTGACCAGCCCCGACGGGAAATACACGGCCGGCTACGCGTTCGAATGGAACACGAAGACCCCCGCATACACGAAGGACGATCTGAGGCACGTGACCGCCGGGACGGACGGGAAACGGGTCGACGGGTTCGACCCGACCCGCGACGGCACGTACAGGGTGCCCGATGGCTCCCGCGTGACGATCGAAAACCTGCCCGCCGGCTGGAAGGTGAAAGAGGCGCACTCCCCCGACGGCATGATCCTCACGTACACGGTATCCAGTCCGGACAGCCGGATCACG
>CXPL01000081.1_pt1 | contig 14561 bp, 10 predicted proteins | sample 591221 | NCBI WGS metagenome assembly CXPL01 (sample SAMEA3491271, study PRJEB9169) | human gut metagenome | biome: ENVO:mammalia-associated habitat; material: ENVO:feces | place: Bangladesh | collected 2010-04-07 | reverse complement strand
GGCATAATTCCGAAGGCTTAATTTTTTACTGCAGCAAAGGAGTCCATCATGGGCATGCGCGGACGTAAGCGCAAGGATCGTCGTAAGAAGGCCGCCAATCACGGCAAGCGTCCAAACGCCTGATTCTTCGCGTTTGATATAAACGCAAAAGGCCCGTCTGAGCAATCAGACGGGCCTTTTCATATATATCTCTCACATCATTTGTCCTCGCCGCAGCAATGGTCGAGCGTGGCTTTCAGACGGGCCATAAGGCATTCAGGAGCCACATCCGGCCGCAAGTAGGCGCGCATTGCGGCAATCAGAGCCTGTTCACGCGCATCGCAACACGTGCTGGGGTCAAAACAGTCGCCCTCGGCCACGATATGCACGTCCGCCGACGCCGTTCCGGCCTCATCATCACGATGATGTACTGCAGTAATGTGCACTTCCGTCTGGCTGACCGTGCCATCGGACGAAGTACGGGTTATGGAGATGTGACGGGTATGCTCTGTCGGCTGGTCGTTCATCGCATCTCATTTCCCTGAGGCTTACGAGACTGTCGAAGCATGCGAGCGCGTGCTACCGTATCCGTGATGGTTTGCGCGGCGTCATCGCTGTCAACAGTATGTTCACTAGTTCCATTATGGACGTGTTCCACGGTTTGACCAACGTTTTCGCCCAACTTCGCTGATGGTGAATCGGTAATGTATCCGCGATCCTTGGCATATGAGGCAAGTTCCCGTTTCAGTTGAGTACGTGCACGGTTCAACCGGCTCATCACCGTGCCTATTTTCACCCCTTGCTCGTCAGCCACCTGCTGATAGGACTTGCCGTCGATGGCGGCATCGATGAACACTTGCCGACGTTCTGGAGACAATTTGGCGAGCGCAGCCATAATCTCTTCCGGAGCAAAGGCATCCAGATATTCCTGTTCGGCAGATTTCAACCCATCTGAAGTATGTTCAGAAGCATCGTAGATGTCCCAGTCATCATATTCGCCGGTCGAATCGTTGGCGCGTTGCGGACGTCGTTTGGCCTTGGCGTACTGGTTGAAATACGCGTTTCGTTCGATGGTCGTCATCCATGCCTCGAAATTCGATCCAGGCTGGAAGGAATCAAACGCCTTGAACCCGCGCTCGAACGTATCCTGCACCAGATCCTGCGCATCGTCGGGGTTGTTGGTCAGCCTCATGGCCTGACGATAGAGCGTGTTGACGGCGGGCATGGCGAGCTGCTCGAAACGAGCGCGCTTAGCCGCCATGGATTCCCCGGCTTCGGCCGGCATCCCGGTATGCACTGTTGCTTCGCTTGTCGTCACAATTCTCCATTCTAGCCAAATCTTGTGCCCATATCGTGGCTGATGACATGTGAGCCACGCCACGGCATGATCGCCCTGTAGAATGGCTAATCGGCTAGGAATAGGGAGAAAAAGATTTATGGCTTTAACTTTGGCTGCGGCCGCCGAATTGCTCGACCGACATCATCTGCTCCGCGAAATCATCCAAGGCGATTGCTGGACCGACGATGCAGCGAATCTTGCCGACGCTGACAAGCCGTTCACTGCCATTACCTATGACACGCGCAAGGTCGTTCCCGGCACGCTCCTGTGCTGCAAGGGTCGGTTCAAGGCTGAATACCTGACCGATATCGACACCACCGGACTCGCCGCGTATGTGGCGGAAACCGAATACTCCGCCGTCACCCGCACCCCTGGTCTAATCGTCAATGACGCACGCAAGGCCATGAGTCTGCTCTCCGCTGAGTTCTATGGCCGCCCGCAGGATAAGTTGACCGTGATCGGCATCACCGGCACCAAGGGCAAGACCACCACCGCATATTTTGTTCAAGCTGTGCTCAACGCTTTTTCCGACGGTAAGACCGCGCTGTTCTCGTCGGTCGATAATTGCCTGGATGGTCGCACCTATGTGGAATCGGACCTAACCACTCCCGAGTCGATGGATGCCTTCCGTATGATGCGCGAGGCGGTCGACAATGGCATGCGGTATCTGGTGATGGAGGTTTCCTCCCAGGCATACAAAGTGGAGCGCGTCTATGGTCTGACCTTTGATGCCGGCGCGTTCCTCAATATCTCCCCCGATCACATCAGCCCGATCGAGCATCCCACATTCGAGGATTATCTGTATTGCAAGCGGCAGATCACACACAATTGCCGCACACTGGTGCTCGGCGCCGACTGCGATCATGCCGATTTGATTCGGCAGGATGCTCAAGCCTCGAATGTACCGGTCACCACTTTTGCGCTGCATGCTGCGGACGGGCACGGCACGCATGCCGATTTCGTCGCGCTGCCGGATGCATCCTCAGGCTACCTGTTCCAGGAGCAGGGCAAGGCTATTGGCGATTTCTCGCTGGAACTGGAAGGCGAGTTCAATGCCGCCAACGCCGCTGCCGCCATTGCTTTGGCACGTGCAGTCGGCGTACCAGCTGGCTCAGAGGCTTTCCGCGCTCTGGAACGTGTGCATATTCCCGGGCGTATGGAACATTATGAATCCGGCAATATGGTGGCGTACGTAGATTATGCGCACAACTATGTGAGCACGAAGACCCTGGCCGAGTTCGTGACACATAAATACGCGGATCGCAATCCGCGTGTCGTCGTGGTCACTGGCTCCGTGGGAGATAAAGCCGTGGACCGCCGTGAAGGCATCATCAAGGGTGCGCAGGATTATGCGGATCGCATTATTCTGACTGCGGAAGACACAGTGCACGAGCGCATGATCGATATTCTTCATGAGATGCAGGGTTATATCACCAATCCTCGAGTCGTCTCGGATATCGAGCTCGATCGTGCGAAGGCCATCGAAAAAGCAGTCGAGGATGCGCACGCCCATGCGGACAGGCTGACCATTCTGCTGGTCATCGGCAAGGGCGAAGAACGTTGGATCAAGGTCGACGGCAAGCACGCGCCTTACGAGGGCGATGACCATGTGGTCAAGCGCCTGTTCGGACTGTTGAACGACTGATCAGCCAGCCATCTGAACCCGCAATCGGAATAAGAAAAGCAAGAGGATAAGGAGCAATCATTGATTACGCTGGAACACGTCACGTTGCCGGCCATGGAACAGGCCGCGGCAGAGGCAGGCATCGTACTGCCGATTGAGCAGACGGAAGCCTGGGGCCGCTATCAGGCCAAAGTACCGGGACGCCACCCGTGGGGCGCGTACCTTATTCGCCGCGACGGCGATTTGGTGGCGGTCATCTCCCTGATCGATTACGAGACCCACGGCTACCACTACCTGCGTTCGCTGCATGGTCCGGTGTGGAAGACCAAGCCCACCCAGGATGAGGAGCGCGAGGTCATCGACGCGATGGTCAAGGCCGTGCGCTCCCATGACAGCAAGGTGGCGTTCCTGCGCGTGGATACATGGTTCGATGAGGGCTACTACCGTGTGCTGTCCACGGTACCGTATGACCAGACCGTGATCGTTGATCTGACCGGCGGCGACGACAAGATTCTCGAGCGTATGGTGGCGCGTGGCCGTCAGAACGTGCGCAAGGCCCTGCGCGAGAGCCCGGCCACATGCGCCGACGAAACCGAGCAGGCTTCCAAGTCGTTCGACGAGTATTACGGCGTGATGGTCGACACCGGCAAGCGCGACGGCTTTGCCCCTGCTCCGAAGCAGGACTACGAGGATATGATTCAGGAGCTTGGCCCTGAGCACTGCCGACTGTTTGTCAGCCGTATCGACGGCAAGGTGGTCAACTGGTGCCTGATTACCTTGAACGACAATCGTGCCGTCTACTACTACGGCTGCATGAGCACCGCCGTGCGCCGCCTGCGCGTGCCGGACAAGATGTTCTATCACATCTTCTGCACACTGGGCGCGCAGGGCGTGGAAAGCCTTGACATGATGGGCATCGGTTCTGACTTCGCACCGTCCTTGAAGGGACTGAACCAGTTCAAGACCAAGTTCGCCCGGGAAATCACTCCGGTGGCGGCAGGCCATGACGTTCCGGTCAAGCGCGGTTTCTACAGCCTGCTGCGCTTCATTCAGAAGCTGCGTAAGGGCTCAAACGCGGACAAGCACTAAGCTCGCTTCCCCCTGATGACGAGCTATCGTCATCCAGAAAACATTCAGCACAGCTCCAGCTTCTAGGTGGGCAGATTCTAAGCGTTCTGCCACGTGAGCGTCGCACAATAACCAATGGTTATCAATACATCGACGCATAGAGTCTGGAGTTATGCTTGCTGTCTCCAGAACGACATTTCGTGATATTGAAGAAGAAGACGCTGGTTGCGATATCACGCTGCCCATTGAAGACTATCTCGACATGATTGGCGCATTGGGCGCGGAACACTGCCGCGTATTCGCCGCGCGCATCGATGGACAAGGGTGGCCTGGTCCATCGTTACGGTGGAAGGCTCGTATGCGGTGCGTTATTATGCCGCCATGTGCGACGCCGCCATGCGTATTCATGTGACCGATCGACTGCTGTATGCCGGATCCTGCATGCTGGGCTCGCAGGGTATCACCGATTACGATTTGATGAGTATCGGCTCTGCCTTCGCGCCATCGCTCAAGGGTCTGAACGAATTCAAGACCAAGTTCACCGAGACGATCACACCGGTGGCCCCGGCCCGTGACATGCTGCTCAAGAAGGTCTTCTACAAGACATTGCAGGCCGTGCAAGGTGTGCGCCGAGCGTTCCGCCATAAACCCAGGAGCGGCTTATTTGTCCAGCTTCTGGCTCACTACAGCGGTGACGCCATCGGCTCGCATCGTCACGCCGTACAGCGCATCGGCGATTGACATCGTGCGCTGCTGATGCGTGATGATGATGAGCTGGGCATGGGCACGCAACTCGTTGAACGCGTCGATGAGACGGGTCAGGTTCACGTCGTCCAGCGCGGCCTCGACCTCATCCATCACATAGAACGGGCTTGGGCGCGCGGTGAAAATCGCGAACAACAGAGCCAATGCGGTCAGCGAGCGCTCGCCACCGGAGAGCAGGCTCAGCTGTTTGACGCGCTTGCCTGCCGGGCTGGCCTCGACCAGCACGCCCGTGGTGAGCAGATCCTCTGGATTCTCCAGACGCAACCGTCCTGTGCCACCCGGGAATAGTGTGGCGAACATCTTCTCAAAAGCTTCGGCGGTATCGTCAAACGCGGACTTGAACACCTCGACCATGGTGGAGTCAAGATCCTTGATGAGCTGCATGAGATCATCACGAGACTTGACCACATCGTTGCGCTGGTCGTTGAGGTACTTATTGCGTTCTTCCAGCGCCTCGAACTCCTCGGTTGCCAGCGGGTTGATCTTGCCAAGCGCTGCCAAGTCGCGGCGAGCCTTGTCGAGTCGCTTCTGCTGTTCCTGGCGGTTGTATGGCACGGTCTGGAAGCGGCTGGGGTCCGTAACGCTGTCCGCTGCGGCGTCGGGGGCATCGGTTGCCGCATCGTCGGCATTGCCGTCGCTCTCGCCATCCGTATGCTCCAGTGGCACAGGATTGCCATCATCGTCAAGTACCGGAACCGGCTGATCGGGGCCATACTCACGTACCAGTTCCTCCAGGGTGAGGCCAAGCTCATCAGACACTTTCTGCATGAGCTGACCGGCTTCGGCGGCCAGACGCTCACGATTCACGTCCAAGGCGTGTTCGCGGCCCGTCAGATCGGTGACCTTCGGCTCGATCTCATTGCGCTGGGCGCGCAAGGTTTTGAGCTCATCGTCATGACTGGATGCCGCTTCCTGCAACTTGTCCCGCTCAGCGGCGACGCCCTGCAGCGTGCGTTCCACCATGGCGGCCACCTCGCGCGCATCATCAGCCACATCTTGCAGATGGGCGGCCTGATCACGCCGACGCTCGTTCAACGATTCGATACGGGCGCGACGTTCAACGGCTTCCTTGGCATTATCGCGCAACAGCCCGGCCTGTCGGGTCAGGGACTCCCCCTTGCGACTGGCTTCAGTCCATGCAATCTTCGCGGCGACCTCATGCTCACGGGTCAGGTTCAAGTCACGTTCCAGGGTGCGCTCGCGTTCGTCAAGCTCATCGAAATCGGCATGCTCGTCAGTGGATTGCTGCGCCGATTCCAAAGCGCGGTTGAGATCATCGAGCTTCAGCTGATGTTCGTTACGATTCTCTTGCGTGTCCGCGATTTTCTTGTCCAACTGTTCAAGCTGACGCGCGAACGACGCAACCCTATCCTCGGCGGATTTCAGCGACTTTTCCGCTTGCTGAGCCTTGAGTCGGACTTCCGTGCGCTTGGCGGATTCCTGATCGACCAGACGGGCGGCCTCGTCACGCTTGGATTTGGCCTCGTTCACCTGCTCGGCCAATTCATTGGCCTCGACACCAAGCTGCTTGACTTGGGCCAGCGCCTTGTCCCTGCGGGCGGCAAGCGACAGGTCGGACTGGGAAATCGATGATCCGCCGACTGCGGCCACACCGTGGGCAAAGGTCTCGCCATGCTTGGTGACGGCGCGTGGGGCCTTTCCGGAAGCGACGAGACGCTGCGCTTCATCAGCCGTCTCGGCTGTGGCCACATCGGCCAGCAGCAGCTGCACGGTGCGCACGCAGGCCGCGGCCTGTATCTTATCTGCAGCTTCGGGATTAGCCGTCACGAGGTTCGCCAAGCATATATCGGTATCGGCAAGAGCAGCGAATGGTTCGTCGGCCGGCATTGCGGTCAGCACCACGGCTTTGCCGAGCTTGTCTTCACGGGCACGCTCGAGGGCATGAAGCATATTGCCGGTTTCCGGCACCACGATGGCACTGGCATATTGGTCAAGCGCGTGGGCCACGGCCTCTTCCCAACCATCAGTCACATGGATAAAGTCGGTGAGACGCCCGAGGGATGCCACCTGCTCGTCCCGTTCCAGCGATCCGGAGGCGTTGCGGCTGTCCAACGTGTCGGACAGTGCATCGGCTTTGGCCTGCAACGAGATGATCTTGGACTGTATGTCACGCTGACGATCGGTCAGCTCATTCAACACATCGCGACGCTCTGCCAGGGCGGCACGGGCCTTGTCCAATGCGGCACCGTCATCATCGGCCACGGATTGCGCCTCACTGCGCAGCGATTCCAACTGATGCTGCGCATCATCATGCTGCTTGGCGAGCGTCTCCCGCTGCCCGGTATGATCCTTGGCGCGGCTGTCCGCCAGTTGTACGGCGGATTCCTCTCGGGCTATCAATTCACGCAGACTGGCGATATGGGCGTCACGCTCTTGCGCGGTTTTACGGAGCTCGGTCAAGGTCTGACGGATGGAAGCGAGCTTCTTTTCATCGTCGGCGCGCTCTTCGGTGGCCTTATCAAGTGCGATGCGGGCGTCCGCCACGGCTTTGGTCTGCGCTGCAGCCTGAGTCTCCAGCTCTTCGGCCCTCTTGAGCAGCATGTCCGGGTCTTCTCCGAAATTGCTGACGATCTGGCCGGTGAGCGAACGTCCGCGTTCCTCGGCCAACTGGGCAAGCGCATGCAAACGCTCCCGGATCTGGGAAAACTCATGCCAATACTGATTGGTCTTGGCAATGGCCGGGCTGGATTCGGAACTCAACGCCTCGACTTGTTCGATGCGCACCTTGACCTGGGCAAGCTCGCGTTGGGCAACGGACAGCTGACTGCGCACATCGCCGAGTTCCTTGCGCACCGTCTCGCGGCGAGCCATCGAACGCTGGGCATCCTCGGCATAGATGCGAGCCTGGGCGTCACGTACGGAAACCTGAATGGCATCGGCCCGGCGAGAAATGCGCGCCTGACGGCCCAACGGGCCAAGCTGCCTGTGAATCTCTCGCAGTAAGTCATCGAGTCGGTTGAGATTTGACTCCGTATTGGCCAGCTTGCGCAGGGCGCGTTCCTTGCGCTTGCGATGCTTGAGGATTCCCGCCGCCTCCTCGATAAACGCACGGTGGCCGGACGGGTCGGCCTTAAGAATCGCATCCAGACGGCCCTGCCCCACGATGACGTGCATCTGCTGGCCCAAGCCGGTATCCGAAAGCAATTCCTGAATATCAAGTAGGCGGCACTGAGAACCGTTGATGGCGTATTCGGACCCACCGTTGCGGAAAATAGTGCGGGAGATAGTGACTTCCGTGTAATCGATGTCAAGCGTGTGATCGGAATTGTCGATGGTCAGACTCACCTGCGCGCGGCCCAGTGGAGGGCGGGAGGAGGTGCCGGCAAAAATCACGTCCTCCATCGACGTGCCCCTCAGGTTCTTGGCTCCCTGCTCACCCATCACCCAAGTCAGCGCGTCGACGATATTCGATTTGCCTGAACCATTGGGACCCACAACCGCCGTGATACCAGGCTCAAAACGCAGCGTGGTCGCGGAGGCAAAGGACTTGAATCCGCGGAGGGTGAGTTCCTTGAGATACATAACTTGACCGTTTTTTCGTTGATGGGTGTTACGGACTACTGTATGTCAGGCGTCCGAGCCCGCACTGGAGTCCTGGTCAGATGAACCGTCGACATTGTTGTTCTTCGCCGCATCGCCGAGGCCGAGCACGTCAAATACGTCGAAATCATCGGGGCTGACGTTATCCTCGAGCGTATCGGCGCCGGACTGATCCCCGTGACCATCTGTGGCATCATCGGGATCGACCTCCAGCTGATGGATGGCCATAGCCTGCTGCATCATGGGGCTGGCATGCTCGGCAAGCATGGTACGTGCATCACCGGCAGTCACGAAGCTGCCGCAAACGAGTACGCCATGGCCATAGCCGACACCCAGCTCATCTTCCGCATCGACCATATTGACGGCGGTCTGGATGGCATCAGGCAGATTCGGCTCCTTGATGACTCGATCACGGCCGAACACCTCAACGGCGATCTTCTCCAGCTCATCGGCCGGCATCACGCGCTCGCGCCATGAATTCTCAGTGACTACCACGGAGCTGAGAATCGGCTCCAACACACCAAGATACTCTTCGACCTGCTTGTCTCGCATCATGGCGACCACACCGACCAGTTGCTTGAAGTCGTAGCTTTCCTCGATGGCCTTGCGCAGGGCTTCGGCGGCGTTGACGTTATGGCCGCCGTCCAAAATGATGGTCGGCGAGGTACGAATCTGCTCGATGCGGCCCGGAATCTTCACCGAGCCCAATGCTTCGGCCACCAGATCGCCGTCCAGTGGGCCGTTAACCGGAATCACCACTTCGGCGGCGGCGAGCGCGGCGAGCGCGTTATGCGCCTGATGCTCGCCGAACTTGGCAATCGGCACGCCCTCGTACGTGCCATTGGGCGTGGTGAGAGTGGCCACCTGGCCGCCGACCGCGGCCATGCGATCGGACACGGTCATCTCGTAACCGTCACGCACCACAGTGGCATGGTTGCGTTCGGCGGCCTCCTCAAGAATCGGCATGACCGCTTCCTCGTGCGGCTGACGCCCGATGATGGCGGTGCAGTTCGGCTTGATGATGCCGGCCTTCTCGCCTGCGATCTGCTCGACGGTGTCCCCCAGCCATTGCATGTGGTCCATGTCGACAGGGCCGATGACCGCGGCATCCGCGTTCAACACATTGGTGGCGTCCCACAGGCCGCCCATGCCGACCTCGACAACGGCCACGTCCACGGGAGCGTCGGCGAATTTCCAGATGGCCATGGCGGTGAGCACTTCGAAGAAGCTCATCTTCGGCTTGCCCTGTTCCTCCATTTTGGCATCCACCAAGGCCACGAGGTCCTTGGTCTGGTCCCATACGTCGATGAAATCGTCATCGGAAAGCTGCTGGCCGTCGATGGCGATACGCTCGTTGACCTTCTCCAGATGCGGCGAGGTGTACAGGCCGGTACGCATGCCGTACGCACGGCAGATGGCTTCGGCCATGCGCGCGGTGGAGCCCTTGCCGTTGGTGCCGGTCACATGGATCACACGGAACGACTGCTCCGGGTGGCCCAAAATATCGAGCATCAGATTCATCCGGTCAAGATCCAGATTGGTGGTGTTGTGCTCCGGCGGACGGCTCATGATATCCAGTTCGACGTCCCGCATGCTCTCGTTGTTCCGATTCGGATGCTCGAATGACATGTACTCTTCTGACCTCTGCGCTCAATTGATGCTCATATTGATCCGTACGTTCCCATTATGCGTTCGTACGAATTTATGCGTGTCCGTATGAGCTCGTCTGTGTCCACACGAGTTCGTACATATCCGCATGTGTTGCTTTGTGTAACTCGGTTGCGCGCGACCTTTCTTCATGCCTTCGCATGCGCAAAACCGCACTCTCCCAAGCTCCTCCATCTTAGCCGCCGGGGTAGTTTATCGTGCGCGCTCAGTGAAACCGCCTCGCATATTGTGTTCGGAAAACTGAAATAGTCCATTTCACATATACCGATGTCATGGAATGCAATCTTTTGCGCATCAAGCTGCTCAAGGCCGGAATCCCGAAAACGGATGCCGACGGATAATCCGGATATACAGGGACGAGCAGATTGCAATAGACGGTTGCGCCCATAGTATGGCCCATGTCCACAAGTCTGTCCATATTCCGCGCCGAGTTCCGCTTCCATTCCACAATCATGCCAGGAATGCATATGTCCGACTAGTATGAGGTTGGAAATCGATGATTCGATAACAACTACATACAGGAGAGTGGCAATGGGTGAAGTGATCACCGCCAAGGACAAGGAATATGAGGCCGAAGAGCGCAAGAGCGCGCCCGGCGACAACCAGTCGATGAGTGACCGCGTGAACAATCGATCGCTGCGTCCGCAATCGCCCGCATTCAAGGATTTCATGAAGTCCGGCTGGGCCGACGACGACCCGGAAATCAAGCCGCTCGAATCCTCCAAGTACATTCCCGCCCGCCTTGAGGCGCTAGGCAAGGCATTCCCCGGCGAGCGTCTGGTCATTCCGGCCGGCCAGCCGAAGGTACGCAACAATGATTGCGATTACGCCTTCCGCCCGGACACCACCTTCGCCTATTACACGGGCCTAGGCTCCGACTACGAAGCCGGTGCCGTGCTGGTGCTGAACCCGGTCGACCCTGACTCCCCCGAAGCCGGAGCCGGTAAGACCCATACGCCGGAACTGTTCGTGGCTCCGCGCGCAGATAACTCCACCGAGGACTTCTTCATGTCCGCACACTATGGCGAGTACTGGGTGGGACCGCGCGCAGGCCTCAAGGAAATGCAGTCGATGACCGGCATCGAAACCCATGACATCGCCCAGCTGGCCGACTCGCTCGGCAAGGATGTCGGAGCCGAGGCCGGAGCCGTTCGTGTACGCGTGGTCAGCGAAACCGACCCGCAGGTCACCTCGATGGTCGAATCCATTCGTGAGGCAAACGGCTTCGCCGACCCGGACAAGAATTCCGCCGCCGATGACAAGCTGCACGAGTTCGCCGCCGAGGCCCGCATGGTCAAGGACGACTACGAGATCAACGAGATGCGCAAAGCCGTGGATGCCACCAAGCATGGCTTTGACCGTCTGCTCGCATCGCTGCCGTCCGCGCTCGACAAGCCGCGTTCCGAGCGCATCCTCGAAGGTGCGTTCAACGCCGTCTCCCGCGAGCTGGGCAACGCCGTCGGCTACGACTCCATCGTGGCTTCCGGCCCTCATGCCCCGATCCTGCACTGGATGCGCAACACCGGCGTGGTGAAAAACGGCGACATGTTGCTCGTGGACGCCGGCGTCGAGGTCGATTCCCTGTACACGGCCGACATCACCCGTACCTTCCCGACCAATGGCAAGTTCACCGACTTCCAGAAGCGCCTGTATCAGGCAGTGCTGGATTCACAGCAGGCCGGCTTCGAGGCTGCCAAGCCGGGTGCCACCTACTCCGATATCCATCACGCCTGCATGCGCGTGATCGCCGAGCGTCTGCACGACTGGGGTCTGCTGCCGGTGAGCGTTGAGGAGTCGCTCTCCCCGCAAGGACAGCAGCACCGCCGTTGGCTCGCCTGTGGTGTGGCTCACCATCTGGGTCTTGACGTGCATGACTGCGCACAGGCTCGATTCGAGTCCTATCAGGGAGCCCCGATTCGTCCGGGCATGATTTTCACCATCGAGCCCGGCCTGTACTTCCGCGAGGATGATCTGCTGATTCCGCCGGAATACCGTGGCATCGGCATCCGCATCGAGGATGACGTGCTCATGACCGAGAACGGCCCTGAATGGATTTCCGCCGGCATCCCGAAGCAAATCGATGATGTCGAGCAGTGGATGGCTGATCAGGCCGCACAGGCGAAGTAATCAAACCAGCTCCCTCTTTGAGGGGAGCTGTCACCGTAGGTGACTGAGGAGGGTCAGCTCACGTAAACTCCCCTCAGTCTGCTTCGCAGACAGCTCCCTTCGGAGAGGGAGCCAATTTTTGTGAAAAGGGAGGCAACATGCCTACTCCAGAATTCGTGTTGGAACTTCGCAAGAAAATCGGCCATGATCTGCTCTGGCTGATCGGCGTGACCGGCTGCGTGCTCAACGACCAAGGCCAGCTATTGCTGGGCCGCCGTTCCGACACCGGCGAATGGGCGATGGTCTACGGCATCAATGAGCCAGGTGAGCAGCCGGCTGACACCGTGGTTCGTGAGATCAAAGAAGAGACCGGAGTCGATGCCATCGTCACCGATCTGGTGGCCGTCACCTCGTCCAACAAGGTAATCACATACGCCAATGGCGACAACACCATGTACATGGATCATTCGTTCCTGTGCGCGTTGAAACCGGGAGGCAATGCCGAACCGTTTGTTGGAGATGAGGAAAGCCTCAACGTGGGCTGGTTCGACCTGAATGACCTGCCCTCTCCCCTGGCGGCAAGCACCACAGAACGGCTCAGCCTGTTCCACCAGTATTTGGAGAACAAAAAGCATGGTGACGCTCATGCCCTCTTCCAATTTGACGGACAGCAGCACTAGCAAAAGCTCGCTATAGCATGAATGTGGGGAGCTCCGGTATCACACCGGAAGCTCCCCACATTGTTAATCGGTCAGGAACGAAGCCTTGCCATTGCAGCTATTTCAACTTGCGCCCCGCACACCAAACCTGTTCGACCGTCCAGTCGGCGGGATTGATAAGATTGAAGTCGGCGGCAAAACCGGGCGCAATCAGGCCGATTGGAGCACCGGTCACCTCATTTGGCCGATCAAAACCAAAGGCCTTTGCCGGCGTCAACGTCGCGGCTTCGACCGCGTCGACGGCACTGATGCCGAGCTCGTTGACCGCACGACGCACAGCCACCTCCAGCAATAATGTGGAGCCGGCAATGGCGCCGTTGGACACCAGACGAGCATGACCATCGACCACATTCACGTCCAGCGCACCGAGTTTGTATGCGCCATCCGGGCAATCGGTGGCGGCCATGGCGTCGGTGACAAAGGCGGTACGATGCGGCGCGAAACGGAACGAAAGCTTCACCATGGGATTCTGCACGTGGAAACCATCGTTGATCAGCTCGATGGTCACGCGAGGATCCTCCACTGCGGCCGGAATCGGGCCCGGCTCACGATGGTGCAGGCCGTTCATCGCGTTGAACATGTGCGTCATGATGCCGGCCCCTGCATCAAAACCAGCCTTGGCGGTCTCGTAGTCGGCATCACAATGCCCCACCGCAGGCACCACGCCGGCGACGCGGAACTGGCGGATGGCGGAAATGCCATGCGGCAATTCAGGGGCAATGGTTATCTGCCGGATGCAGCCCAGCTTGCCATTGACAGCACCTGAGGCCTCCAGCATCTCATCCACGATTTCAGGAACCGGATCCTTGAGACATTCCGGGTCATGAGCACCCTTGCGGGCCAAGGCCAGGAAAGGCCCCTCCAGATGGCATCCCAAAATATCGGGGCGTCCGGCTTCCATTTTGGCGCGCACATTGCGGATATTGCCGCAGATGACGTCCACGGGATTGGTAATCAGCGACAGCACCTGACGAGTCGTGCCATGCACGGCATGCCCGGCACGAGCCACATCGATGCCATCCGGACCGTCATCGAAGCTCTTCTCCCATGCGCCGTGCGAGTGAATGTCCACATAGCCAGGAGTCAGGATTCGCCCTTCGGCATCCACCACTGCATTACGGTCAGCGGGGTCGATGCCCACCGTGCCGCAATACTGTTCGAAAGCCTCATCGCCCACACCGGATGCCACGATGGCGCCGGATGCGTTGGACACGACCCAATACCCACTCTGTTCGCCGCGAGCATCCACCTTGCGGGCATCGCGAATGGCCACCGGAGCCGGTGCGCCTTCCAATGCCGCCGTCACACGGGAGACAATTTCTTCCCTATCAGACATATGCAATTCCTCCACGTGGTTGGCCCCCTTGAGAGGGGAGCCAACCAATAACTCAGATGCCCTGCCAGGCCGGCTTGTGGGTGTATGCGTAGCGGTAGTAGTCCTTGTGACGCAGGCGGCTCGCAGCCTCCTCGTCCACGATAATCGTGGCGTGCGGATGCATCTGCAGCGCGGAGGCCGGGCAGAATGCGGAGACGCCGCCTTCGACGGTCTCCTCGATGGCCTCGGCCTTGCCGGCGCCGAAGGCAAGCAGCACCAGATGGCGGGCCTTCATAATCGTGCCGATGCCCTGCGTAATGCAGTGGGTCGGCACCTGGTTGATGTCGTTGTCAAAGAAGCGCGCGTTATCCACACGGGTCTGCTCCGCCAGAGTCTTGACGCGAGTACCGGAAGCCA
>CXPL01000057.1_pt1 | contig 49242 bp, 39 predicted proteins | sample 591221 | NCBI WGS metagenome assembly CXPL01 (sample SAMEA3491271, study PRJEB9169) | human gut metagenome | biome: ENVO:mammalia-associated habitat; material: ENVO:feces | place: Bangladesh | collected 2010-04-07 | reverse complement strand
GGATCACGGGCATGAGCGCGCCCATGGCGAGGATCATGAACGCGAGGCCCGCGTACAGGCCGATGGTCGGCACCTGGGCGTGGCCGCCGGTGAACGGGAGCGTGGTCATGGCCGGCGCCCATTGCGCGTACACGGTGATGCCGCCCTGGTCGGGCATGCTGACCGTGCCCTTGCCGGGGCTGAGGATCGTGTCACCGGCGCCGGGCGTGGGTTTCATGGCCCAGCCGGTGAACCGGAAGCCGGGCCTTTGCACCTTGGGCTCCTTCGCGTCGGCCGGGATGGTGACCGTCGTGAACGCGTCGACGGTGATGTCCGGGTATCCGCCGGTTCCCCCGTTCGGATTGAACTTCAGAGTGACCCGGTTGATCCTCCACTGGGCGTACAGGATGCTCGTGTTGACCGGGTTGCTCTTCGGGTCGGCGACCAGTCTGAACCCGTTGCCCGCCGTGTACGCCCTGCCCCTGCCGTCGGCCTGCGTGTTCCAGCCGGTGAACGTGTAGCCGGGGCGGGTGAACGGGTTGGCGATGACGGTGAGCGTCTGGTCGACCACGCCGTCCGTCCTGCGGGTCTGGCTGGTGGAGCCGGTGTTCGCGTTGTAGATCAGATGCGCCGGGTCGGCCTTCCATTGGGCCCACAGTGTCGTGGTGCCGGGAGTGAGCGTGTACCGGCCTCCGGGCTGGAGGCTCGGATTCGTGCGCCTGTCCCTGGCCCAGCCGGTGAACGTGTAGCCGGGGCGGGTGAACCCGTTTCGGGCGATGGTCACGTCCTGGCCGGTGACGCCCGTGGTGTCGGGCGTCGAACCGGTGGCCCCCCAGTCGTCCCTGTATTGGATGTTGGCGGGGTTGGCCTGCCAGATCGCGTACAGGTCGTTGCCTGCGGGGAGCATGGTCCATTTGGCGACGCCGTTGCTGCCCTTGCCGTAGTGGTCGCCGGTGCCGTCGGCCCTGGTGTTCCATTCGACGAACTCGTATCCGTCGCGCGTGAACCCGTTGGCGCGCGTGTCGAGCACGTCGCCCGTCCTGCCGTCCTGGGATTCCGTGTTGCCGCCGGTGTTGCCGTTGCCGTGATAGTTCAGCCTCTGCTGGTTGCCGCGCCATCGCGCGTACAGGACGCCGGTCCCGTGCAAAGTCCAGACCGCATTCGGCGCCCACGCCTGGCCCCTGCCATCCGGCTGCGTGTTCCAGCCGGTGAACACGTACCCGTCGCGCGTGAACCCGTTCTGGCGTACGTTGACCCTCTGGTCGGTGACCCCGTTCTGCGGGTCGGTCTTGCCGCCGGTCGCCCCGTTGCCGTCGTAGGTGAGGCTGGCCTGGCCGGGCGTCCACTGCGCGTACAGGGTGAGCGTGCCGTTCGCCGTCCACCTGGCTCCCGGCGCGTACCTGGCGCCGCCCCCGTCCGGGCTGGTGGCCCAGCCGGCGAACGTGTACCCGTCGATCGTCCAGCCGTTCTGGCCGATGGTCGGCGTGTCTCCGGTGTGGCCATCCCAGTTGGGGGTGCCCTGGCCTCCCGTGGTCTTGCCCGCGGGCGGGTTCGGATTGTAGCGGATGTGGGCCTCGTTGGCCGACCATTGGGCGACCATGGTGACGATCCCGTTCGGCTGCGTGGTCAGGTTCGTGACCCACTGGCCGTCGCCGTACGCCTGCTGGTTGTCGGCGCGCTTCCACCCGGTGAACGTGTACCCGTCGCGGACGAACCCGTTCCGGCGCAGGTTCTGGCCGATGTTGTATTGGTACGCCTGATCCGGGGTGACGCCGCCGGTCGCCCCGTTGCCGGCGAATCTGACTGTGTACCCGTTGCCGACCCAGTGCGCGTACACGGTCACGTTGTTGGTGAGCGGCGTGTTGAAATCGTATTTGTTTCCGCCGTTCGGGGCCGTGTACCAGCCGTCGAACCGGTAGCCGGGAATCTTGCCCGTGTCGCCCGTCTGCCAGCCGCTCGTATCCGGTGCGGCCGTGTTGTAGGGCACGGTCCGGCTTGCGGGCGTGACGGGCGCATTGGATCCGGCGGGCGTGTTCACGTTGTACGACAGGGTGGGGTTGATGGCCCACAATGCGTATACGGTCTTCGCCCTGGCGGGCATGACGATCTCCGTCCTGACGTTCGCGTTCAGCGTGTTCCGGTCCATGGTGTCGCCGACGGGCACGTCCCTGTCGTTGGCGTCCGTGTTCGCGCTCCAACCGTAGAACGTGCGGCTGGTCTTGCCGATCTGGCTGGAATCCCAGCAGTCGGAGTCGGCCTTCGCGGTCGCCAATGTGATCCTGGTGCCGGCCGGATAGTAGACCTGGCAGCCGGATACGGCGCCCGTCGTGGCGATGGTCTCCACGCGCACGGAACCGTCGGATCGGGTGATCGTCCGCTGGCTGGTCCCGTCATCCTGTCTGGCGGTCGTGTCGGTCAGCACCCTGCGGTCGTCCGCGATGGTTCCGGATTCCGGTTCGGCGCTCTTGTCGGCCGCAAGCCTGACCGTGCCATCCGTCCCGGATGCGGCGGTTTCGGTCCTGCCCGTCTCGGTGCGCGAGGGCACTTGGCCGGTTCCGCCGTTCGCCTTGTAGGTGAGGATCTGGGTGCGGGTGACGGGCATGCCGAACGTCATGCGCACGCCGTCCGCACGTCCCGCCGGGTTCCGCAGATCGTACGAGTAGGTGAACGTGGGGCCGGTCCATGTGGCGGCCAGACGGTGTCTGACCTGCTGTGCGCCGTTCAGGTTCGACTCGTCGCCCGCATCATGCTTGATGCCCGCGTACCCGTTGGTCCCGTAGGGGGCGAGCTCCGCGTCCCGGGTCTTGTAGGCGCCGTCGAATCCGGAGAGCAGCTGAACGCCCTCGAACTTCAGGTCGGGCTGCGCGTCCCATCCGTCAAGGTCGTTGAAACCGGTGACGCCTTTGAACGTGAAGGGCACGGGCGTGCCGTCCACGTATGTGAAGCTGACGGTCCACTGGCAGCCGACGCGTTTCGACGTGTCGATGTTCCCCAGCGTCTTGCGGACGCTTGCTGGCGGCTGCTTGTTGTCGTAGACGACGTTGATCCAGAACAGGCCGTCTCCGACAATCTTCCCGTTCGCGTCGAACTTGTTCAGTTGGCCGATGTTGCCGCCGTTCCACTGTTTCAACGCGATGCGCGCGCTGATCCGGTGTTCCGTGCCGTTCGGATCCGTCCATGTGCCCACGTCCGACAGGGTGACGGATGCGCCGAGCCGGGTCGGCCAGTGGATGTTGCCGCCCGCCTCGTCCCTGGTGGTGGTCCAGTTCGCGTCGAACCGGGCGTCGGAGAGCCTGGTGTTCGTGGTGTCGAACGTGAAGTTCCGGTAGTTGGCGGGCACGTCCGTGGTCTCCAGGTCATGGGACGGGACGGAGGCCTTGGCGGCGGCGAGACGAACCTTGCCGTCCGCGTTCGCGCTGATTTTGCTCGCGCCGGTCTTGGCTCCGCCGTTCGAGTCGTAGCCGAGCTTGTACGCGATCTTGAACGTCAGGTTGTCGATCAGGTTGCCCATGTCGGGTTTCGCTTCATTCAGCGATTTGAACGTGAACGTGCTGACAGGCGTGTTCGCCGGGATCGTGACCTTGCCCTCGTAGGTCGCCCACTGACCGTCATGACGGTAATGATCCGTGTTGGTCGCGTGGGTGACGATGTCCGTACCCGTCCAACCGGTCTTGTCCCCGGCCTTGTTGCCGCCGATTCGGGTCATGGTCACGGGCTTGCCGTTGACCAGCGCCTGCATCCCGTCGGCATGCTCGGAACTCAGTGCCGCATGGTCGAAGCGCACCGTGTATACGGCGTCAGTGCTGTTCCGCGTGTCGATCTTCTGATAGATGCTTTTGCCGATTTCGCTGCCGACGATCTCCGCATACGTATTGTCCGTGTCATTGTCCCGCTGCAATTCGACGCTGTTTGCGTGGTCGGTGACGAAGCCTTGGGGTTTCCCGCCTTTCTGGTCGGAGATCCACCCGAATTTGGAGGCATCAAAACCGTCCCATTTCACCCATGCGACGTTTCCATCTGTGACATACGCATTGCGGATGTACTGCCCGTTGACCGGATCGACGCTTGTGAACTTGCCTCCTGAGGTGTTCAGCTTGGGACTGATGACGTTCCAGCCGCCCGCGGGCAGGTAGTCGAATCCGCCGTTGACGAGCTCCCTTGGATACGTCGTGGCGGCCGATGCCGTCAGGCTCGTGATGGTCTTGCCGATGTCGGGCATGCGGATCTCGTCCGCGTTCGCGGTGCCCGCCATCAGGAGCCCGCCGCCCAGGAGGGTGCCCGCGGACAACAGTCCCGCGACCGCCCGTTTCAATGCGTGCATGTGTTTTTTTTCCTTCCCCCGCCCCTTGACTGTCCGTGACGGATGGGCCAGGACCCGCACGAACCCCTTGCGGCGAGCCAAAAGAACCATGAATGAAAACGAAGGGGGAGGGGCGCGGGACACGGCATGATCCGGATTGCTCCGCGCCCCCGTATGTCAGACGGCCGGGGTGTCTCCGTCGTGCGTGAGCATCAGCGCGTCGCGGCGGTTGCGCGCGCCGCGCACGGCCATGGTGCCGCCGATCGCGAACAGGGGCATGGCGCAGGCCAACCAGAACGCGAACGCGAGCACGCCACCGGTCTGCGGCAGTTGGGTCAGGTTCGCGACGTTCTTGACCTGGACGGTGTTGTTGTCCAGCCTGCTGGTCAGGTTCGGCACGGTGCCGGTGCCCCTGTACTGGATGCTGGTGCCCGCGTCGTCGATGGTGACGGTGAACGTCGGTTTCGCGTAGCTGGCGTAGCCGGCCGGCTCCCGGGTTTCGGCGACCGTGTACGTGCCGTAGCCGAGGCCCTTGAACCGGATGAGGCCCCTCTGGCTCGCGTCGTCCCTGTTGTCGACCGTCCCGTCATGGTTCGAGTCGCCGGTCACGAACACGGTGGCGGAACCCTGGTTGGCCGCATCCGACCATTTGCCGGTGTTCCAGTCGAGATTCATCCACTTGCCGTCGCGCTGGATCTGGAACCGGGCGCCGTCGAGCAGCGTGTTCACGTTGCCCGCGTCCACCTTCCGCAGGGTGAAGTCGTAGGCCTTGATGTCGGCCTTGTCCTGGTCGGTGATGGTCGTGAAGCGGACGCCGTCGGTGAACGTGCCGTACGTGTGGACGGTGTTGTTCGCCGGGTCGGTGATGCTCGCCTTGTCGACGGTCATCTTGTAGGTGATGACGATCGTCCTGTTGGAGTATCGGTCGAGGATGTTCCTGCCGTCGATGCCCCAGCCGCCTGCGGGGATGGCGAGATCCGGGTCGGCGGGCTTGTTGTCCGCGGTCTTCAGGGACAGGTCGCCGGGGATGCTCTTCGCGTTGTTCTGCGTGGTCCCGTCGTAGACGATCGCGTCGGCCGTGATGTCGGTCCGCGGCGCGTTCTTCAAACGGACGCTCAGCGAGCCCTTCACGTACGTCTGGCCCTTCGGCTGGTCGATGAGCTTGAACTTGACCGCGGAGGCGGCCTGCTTGTTCGGCACGGTCACCTCGACCGTGTTGGTGACGGTGTCGCCGACGGTCACGCCGACCGGGTCGGAGGCGGTGCCGTCCTTGCCTACCGTGACGCCGTTGCGCTGCACCTGGACCTTCTTGTCGACCCTCACGCTCTTCGCCTTGACGACCGCGGTGCCGAGCGTCCGCCACTGCGGGTCCTTCGCGTCGTTCTTCATGATGTTCGCGTTGCCGGACTTCGTGCCGACCATGATCGGGTTGCCCGCGGAATCGGTGATGTAGTAGAGGCCCTCCGCCGGCACGTTGACGGTCAGCGTGGACTGCGTGGTCGTCAGGTTCGCGCCGCCCTGGATGGCCGCCGGCTTCCTCGAGGACTGGCCGAGGGCCTTGCTGATGTTGCGCAACTGCCTGGTCTGGGAGTCCATCTTGATATTGGCGATGTTGCCCGCGTCGTCGTAGCCGTACACCTTGGCGATGTCGTCGCCCGTGCTCGGATCGTACGCGTTGGCGATCGCGATCGCGTCGGCCGCCCACGCGTTCGACGCCGCGGTGCCGCGCACGCCGAGGCTGCTGATCTGCGTGCCGTTCAGGATCTGGTCCGTGTACGTGCCGATCTGGTACACGTTGAACGTGTGCCCGGCCAGCGAATTGCCGTCCGCCCCGTTCAGGGTGATGGTCGCGCCCGCCGCCATCGCGGCGGGGGACAACGCGAGCCCGGCCAGCATGGCCGCCGCCGCGGCCGTGATACCGGCCGCCATGCGGGTGTTCCGTTTCATGGTCATGGAATCTCTCCTTCGACGTCCCGCCAAAACGGCATCGGACGATGGGGCGGATCCTCCTCCGCGCCCGGGACGCGAGGCCCGCCTATGCGGGCGGATGATCCCATCAGCGGGACAGGAGGCGCGCCACGGCGATCGCGTCGTCCAGACGGGCGCCGATCCGGGAGGCCGTCTCGAGCGCATCCGGCGAACCATGGCGGATGATGCGCAGCAGCCTGCCGACGGTCAGCCGTCCGGCCTTGCCCGTGACGATCAGATCGTCGGCCGTATGCGCGTCGATCAGCGCGTCGAGCCTGCGCCCGTCGAGCACGGGACGTTCCGGGTGGAGGCGGTCGTGGACGAGCATGCGGCGGATGCCGTCGCGGGAGGCCGCGTACCGGTCGAGACGCAATGGCCCCGCATCATGGAACCACCGTTCGGCCGGACGCCGCATCCGCCGGTCGGCGCACGCGATCAGCCTGTCCGGATACCATGCGGCCAACGCCGCATACGGCCCGGATGCGGGCTCCGGGTCGGGGGTGTCGATGATCCGGTCGGCCAGCGCGTCCCCCATGGGGGTGAGCATCCAGCCGAACCCCTCCGTGAACTCGAACAGGCGCATGTAGTCATCGGACGCGTCCGGCATCATGTGGTCGATGAACGCGGTGTCCCGCTCGTCCCGGCCGTCGATGATCGGCGAACAGCTCGCGTCCGGTTTTCCGGCCGTCCAATCGCCTCGTCCCGTGGCCCTCGTGGCCACGAGCTCCACCCATTCCGAATCCGTCATCATCATGATTCCCGTCCTCCGTTCACCGCGCTGCGGATGCTTTTCACTATCCGCATGGCCTCCGATTCGTCCAGTCCGCTGATCCTGGCGCGGACGAGCACGTCATGCTCGATGCGCGCCGCATCCTCGGGATGATTCGCCATGCGGCCGTACCCCCAACGGTAGAGCGTGTCGTTGCGCCGTCCGGCCGGGATCGGGCTCATGTCGGGTTCCGGCTCCCCGTCCGCGTCCCGTCGCGTCGGGCCGAAGAACCCGTCGAACGGATCCGCCCCATGCCGCGCATGCGCGCGCGCGGGCGTCGCGGGCGGCATGCCGTCCGTCGGGGCGGCGGGCCTGTCGGCCGCCCCGACGCGTTCCGCCCAGTTCAGGAACGCGCGCGACAGGTCGGGGATCCTCCCGTCCGCGGGGCGGCCGATCGGCCTGTAGCGGCGTCCGTCGGGCAGGACGCTGCCGCCCATGACCACGTACCCGTCACGTCCGATCTTCAGGTCGATCTGGCCGCCGTTGTGGGTCCGGGATTTGAGCTTCGCGGTCTCCCCGTCGGGGATGTGGTAGAGGAGATGCACGCCGCCGGAGGGGGTGCGGACCGCGAACGTGGCGGGGAGGAACGGCGTCCCGTAGGAGCCGACGTCCGTCTGGATCTGCTCCCAGCCGGACGGCTTCGACTTGTCGTGGCAGTCCAGGTCGATCCACGCGTAGTCGTCGGCGACGGTCGTCCCGTATACGGGCGCGTCCGGGTCGATCCGGTGTCCCATGTCCACGTCCGGATCCTCGCATGCCTTCTTCCAGGAACGGTGGGGCACGTTCGTGCTGGGGCTCTTGTCCGCGTGGCAGGGGAATATCTGCGGGTCGGCCTGACGGATCATGTCCGCCCACTCATCCGGGTTCTCGACGCCCAGATCCTCATCCGGGATGGGGCGGATGACGGGTTCGTCGACGGGGATGCCGGCCACGGCGGCGGCGCACGCCTTCCATACCGCGTACAGGCCGTCGCCCGGCTGGGCGGGACGGTACGCGGTGCGCGGGCGCCCGTCCTCGGACCCGCGTTTCGTCGAGGTGCGGACCAGCCCGATGTTCTTCCAGTTGACGCGTATGCCCGGCTGCGGGTAGGCGAGCCCGTTCTCCAGGACCTCCCGGACGGCGGCCACCTCCATGTCGGTCATGCTGTCCGGGTCGATGAACGCGGCGGCGCGGCACTGCTTGTCGCCGAGGCGCATCCATCTCTGGCAGGAGGCGAGCATGAACGGCCAGAAACCGTGGTCGCGGGTGAAGTCCTTGTATTCGCGCAGGTTCGACCTGTCCGCGTCGTTCACGATCGTGGCGAACGCGAAGCGCCGCTGCTCGCTTTCGGCGCTGCTGATCGGCAGATGGTAGTTCGTGGTGATCAGGTGCACCGCCTGCGGCCGCCCGTCCACGGAATCCTCGCCGCGACGGCGTGCGCTGAACGGCAGCAGCCCGGTCAGGAGGGTCTTCAACGGCTGAAGGCTCTTCTCGAACCGGCCGTGCGTCGGATCGTAGTCGTCGGTCAGGGCGAGCAGGTGCGACATGAGGTTGCCCATCGCGTTCTCCGCGCTCATGGCCGTCGGCTGGGAGAGCAGGTCGAAGCTCAATGTCATGGCCTGATTGCCCAGATGGGCCATGAAATCCTTCGCGAGCGTGCTCTTGCCGGTGCCGCCCACGCCCTGCAGCACGTACGCGCATTCCGGGTGGCTGCGGATGAACGGGGCGGCGAACAGGCGCAGCATGTTGTTGAACGAGTCGGGGTCGCCGCCCGTCCAGTCGGCGATGATCTGGCGGGTCCCGGACGCGAGCTTCAGCGCCTCCACGCTCGTGCAGCCGGTCTCCACCATATACGTCATCGGCTCGTCGGCGCGCAAAGGCGCGATTTCCCGGCCGTCGCTCCCCTCGAACCCGGGGTTGCGGCATTCGTCGTTCGTGGCGCACAGCCAGGAGCGGGTCACGCCATCCCTCACGTCGGTGCGCGTCCAGGCGCGCAGATCCGGATCGTGCTCGAACCGGATCTCGCCGTCCGTGCACACGAAGCTGCATCCGCGCCGGATCGTCTGCCCGGCCAACAGGAGCGCGTCCTTCATCCAGGAGTCGTCGCCGTCGAGCTGGTCCTCCTTGGCCTTCGTGCCCCCGTACGCGATGCGCACCGGCCCGATGGGCGCCCATCGGCTTGGCGGCGCGGCGACCATGTGGTCGGGCATGACGCGCCGGTAGAGGATGCCGCCGTCGGGGGCGGTCGGGTCGGGCAGGACGCGCAGGTCCGGGTCGGGGCCGATCGCCTCGCTGATCATGCGGATCGCCCACATGGGCACGGCCGCGCTCGGATCCTCCCATGTCCACAGGCTCGCCCCGGGGCGCTGCACGATGCTGCGCAGGTGGGGGATCATGCTGTTGGAGTCCATGGGCGGCTGGTCCATGACGCGCATCGAATTGCATACGCCGCGGATGCCGCCCGGGTTGCGCAGCATCACGTGCTGGCCGGCGACGGCGGCGAGGAACGCGCCGTCCGCATGCCCCTCCACGAGGGGGGCGGGCAGTCCGGGGCGCCCTTGGATTCTGGTCTCGAAATCGGTCATGCGCACACGTATGCGTCAGCACGCCCCGAGGGGGAAGGCGGACGACCCCGATTCCGGGGGCGGAACGGGCCCGTTTTTTCTCATTATCGAGAACATCCGCCCGTGGTATGCATCGGTATGCGTGCGGTATGCATCACCTGATGCATACCTTCGACCCCTCGGAAACCCTTGGAATACAAGGGATATAAAGATGATAAATGGAAGGTATGCATTGTATGCATCTGTTTTCCGAGTTACTCCTTTTTATGGGGTTTTCCCTTATAGGGCACGCATACCACGCATACGGATGCATACCGGCCGCCGGAATCGGCGGAACCATGCGGGAAAGCGAGGCCGGAAAGGTATGCATCACGTGATGCATACCCCACGCATACCCGATCCGACGGATGCATACCGGGGTCCGTGGGGCCCGTCCGGGCCTTTTCCCCGACCGCGGGCGGCGGGCCATGGGTGGCCGTGCCTGCGGGGGGGGGCGCCGGAGGCGAGGATCGGCCGCGCCCGTGCCCCCCCATCCTCTCCGGCCCGCAGCCCGTGCCGGAAATCGTTTTTTCACAACATTGGTTTTTCGGCCCGTTTTTTACCAATACCGGAGAAAACCCCGAGGGTATGCATCGGTATGCGTGCGGTATGCATCACCTGATGCATACCTTCGACCCCATGAAAACCCTTGGAATACAAGGGATTATAAGAAGGATAATGGAAGGTATGCATTGTATGCATCTGTTTTCCGAGTTACTCCTTTTTATGGGGTTTTCCCTTATAGGGCACGCATACCACGCATACGGATGCATACCGCCGTCCGTGATCGGCGGAATAATGCCGAAGACAAGAGCCCGGATGGTATGCATCACGTGATGCATGCCGTACGCATACCCCCGCGCACACGCATAGCCTCCCCCCCCCGCAACGGGAACCGGAACGGAGGACACGCCATGGTCATGGACAGGAACAACCGGAGCCACAGGCCCAAGGGCACGCCCGACGGCGGCCGGTACGAGGCCGGGCATACGACCGCGGCGGCGGCCGACGTGAGGCCGCCCATCACGGCCGGCGGGGACACGACCGTCATGGGCCGGGCACGCGAACGCGGGCTGAGCTGGGACATGCTCGCCGGACGGGGCAGGAACGGGCGCGCCGCCAACCTCACGGCCCGCGGCGGGGAGGGAACCCGGATGCTGCACGCCGAACCCGACGGGGACGGCGGCTGGGACCTCACCTACCGGGAATGGCGGAAACCCACGCTGCGCGAATACAACGGGCCCGGCATCCACCCGTTCGGCGTGTTCGGCTGGATGACCGACCGGATGCGGGGGGACGCGGAGACATGGATCCCCGTGGATCGCGGGCACGCCGCCGATGACGACCAGCTGCTCGACACGGCCGCCGGCTGGTGCGGGACCGACTGAAACGGGAAGCCGGCCGGCCGTGACGCATACCCATGTCCATACGGAAAGGAAGCACATGGGTATGGATCGGGACACGGACCATTTGCCGGACATGAAGCCGGGCGAGAACATCAACGACTGGATGGATCGGGCATTCCCCGACGACAAGACCACGGAGACGGATGACGATCCGCGGACGCGCCGCCTGCGGATCCTGTCCGCGATCCTTCTCATGGCCTCGTTCGCGGCGACGATCCTCGTCGGCGTGCTGTTCGCATCCCATGCCGCACCCGCATGGCAGAGGGCGGCCGCCTTCACCGCCACCGCCCTCGACATCGCATACTGGGAGACGGACCGCCGGATCGACGCCATCGCCGGCCGTCGATGGTGATCCGCCGTCGCGTGACACGCATGGCCGCCCCCCCACGGGCATGGACAGGAACGGAAATATCACCAAGAAAAACAAGGAGAACAGCATGTCCGCGCTGTATGACCTCATCGACAAAGTCGCTGAGACGAATCCCCAGCTGGCCAAGGCCATTGCCAACGAAGTGAAGGCATACACGGATCGACGCCCCTTCGGCCTCAACTTCGAACGACATATCCCGGAAAACGTAAGGCTCTATGGACGCAGGGCCCGTAAAGGCGATCTTGTCAACATACTCCCGCCGCGCGGCAGCTTCGAGAAAACCGATAATAAGGTGGCTTGGCGAGTATCTGCACTTAACGGTGACACAGCAACACTGACTCGGCAAGTCAACGATGAGCATCTTACGGAATCAGCCAGCACCGCCGACCTCGTGGTGCTATCCGAATTCGACAAGCCCATCTTCCCCGGACTAAAGAAAACGGGAGAGATCCAAAGGGGCGGAGACAAACCGTACCAAGTGGTAATCAACGGCGAAAACTACCACGCCCTTAAAGCACTCCTCTATCCATACGAGGGGAAAGTGGACTGCATCTACATCGATCCGCCGTACAACACCGGCGCACACGACTGGAAATACAACAACGACTATGTCGATTCCAACGATGCCTACCAACACTCCAAATGGCTCGCCATGATGGAGCGCCGACTCAAACTCGCCAAAAGGCTGCTCAATCCCAAGGACTCCGTACTCATCGTCACCATTGACGAGAAGGAATATCTACGACTCGGTTTATTGCTGGAGCAGACTTTCCCAAGTGCCAGGATCCAAATGATTACTGCGGTCATCAATCCCAGCGGATCCTCTCGTGGTTCGATGTTTAGCCGCTCAGATGAATATATCTTTATCGTTTTCATTGGTGAGGCCGAAGTCCAGCCCACTACGGAGGACATGCTCCATGAACGCATAATTGAGCGTCCTGTCAGATGGGATGGACTGGCGAGACGTGGAGCCACAGGCAAACGCTCAGCTCGCCCAAACCTTTTCTACCCCGTCTACTTCTCTCTTGCAGACGGGTCATATCAGGGCGTGGGAGATGCTCCAGATTTGAATGTACAGCGCAATAATCTGCCGGTGCCGGAAGGATGCTTCGCAGTATTTCCAATAGCAGCAAACGGCGAAGAGGCCACATGGGGCGTTCAGCCAAGTACGTTCATCGATAAACAGTCAAAGGGATATATCAAATTTGGGCCATGGAAACCAGCCAGCCATAAAAGAGCCATCTATCACTTGCAGGAAGGAACAATCCGCCAGATAGAGAACGGATCCATTGAAGTCCAAGGCAAAGATGAGGACGGCACTCTCATTCTTGGGACATTAGACAAGCCAATTCGTCCAATGACTACATGGACGAAAAAGGATTTCAGCGCTGGCGATTATGGATCTACCTTACTGAGGTCGTTCATCCCCAAGCGCAGTTTTCCTTTCCCGAAGTCCCTATATGCAGTCGAAGACACACTCCGCTTTTTCGTAGCCAATAAACCTAATGCTTTGATCCTTGATTTCTTTGCAGGTTCAGGCACGACGGCACACGCTGTCATGCGATTGAATCATCAGGACAATGGATGTCGTCGTTGCATTTGCGTCACCAACAACGAAGTCTCCGAAGATGAAGGGAAAAAACTCACCAAAGCCGAGCATAGACAAGGAGATGCAGAATGGGAGCAACACGGTATCTGCGAATATATCTCCAAACCCCGTATCAAGGCTGCCATCATAGGCGAAACCCCCGATGGCACTCCGATCAAGGGCAACTATAAGTTCTCCGATGAATTCCCCATGTCAGACGGTTTCGAAGAGAACGCAGTTTTCTATGATCTGACATATGAGGACGAGATCAACGTGGAACTGGATCACGCGTTCGAAGCCATCGCACCCCTACTGTGGCTAAGAGCGGGAAGCGAAGGACGTTGTATAGCAGAGCGGCGAAAAGACTATGACATCGCTGACACGTATGCGGTTCTATTCGATTACAGATACTCGCGTCAATTCCTCCAAGATCTAGGAGAGCATGACGGGAGTATTCGCTTGGTCTGTATCGTCACTGATCAGGATTCGCGGTATCAGGATGTGGCCATGCAACTACCGGATGGAGTGGAGCCACTGCGTCTTTACGAATCCTATCTACGTTCGTTCAAGATCAATCAGGGAGAGGACTGATCCATGCTGTTCAAGCTCAAGGACTTCCAAGCCAAAGCGGTGAAAACCTTGCTGGAAAACATCGAAGCCGCCATTGACCTATACCATTTGCGGAAGAAACCTATCACCACTTCCCTGACAGCCACAACAGGCGCGGGAAAGACCGTGATGAGTGCAGCCGTCATTGAAAGCCTCTTTTTCGGTTCCGAAACGTTGGACGCCCAGCCGCACGAAAGCGTCAGCGTGCTATGGGTCACGGACAGCCCTGATCTGAATGCGCAGACCGAGTACCGCTTCAGCGAGGCGTCCGACTATCTCCTGCCGTGCATGGTTACCATCGACGATTCATTCGACCAACCCGAACTCGAACGCGGCCACGTATACTTCATCAACCGTCAGAAGCTATCCAAGTCCAGCAACCTCGTCAAACCGCACAACGGCCGCAACTGGACGATTTGGCAGACGATCAGCAACACCATCGAGAACGGCAATGCTGATCTGATCATGTTTCTCGACGAGGCTCACAGGGGCATGGGCGGCACCAGCAGCGACGACAACAGCCGACAAACCATATACGCGCAACTAATCGATGGGCATGATGGAAGCAAACCCATGCCCATCGTAGTCGGCATATCCGCGACCATCGAACGGTTCGAAAAGGCCATGGCGGCAAGAACAAACCGGACGAACATCGGCTCATCCACCGTCAGCCCCGCGGAAGTGCAGGAGTCGGGCCTGCTCAAGGACACCATAAGTCTGCTCTCGCCCGGTGAAAGCGGCAATTACGACTACGCACTCCTGAAGAAGGCATGCGAAGCGCTGGTGGAATCCTCTCGGACATGGCGGGAGTATTGCCAATCCCAGAATCTGGGGATGAATAAGGTGGTACCGCTCATGGTCATCCAACTGCCGAACAACGCGGACGACAACCTCCTATTGGACTACTGCGACCAATTGACTTCCTCCCGGCGCTAAAGCACCGGGATTCCCGGCCTGAACTTGTAACGTTCTTCCAGCGGGTTCGCGTTTCCTTGGACGTTGCTTCGTCCCGCCGTGGCGGGACGAAGCCTTACCGAACATGGGCAGGCCGGACGTGGTCGCCATGGCCGTCACCGATAAGCCGCCCCGGAGCGTGCCGTACGTGGAATATGATGAGGCGCCGGCATTGGCGCGCAGGGCGGCGCGCGCTTGGACGGCGATCGGCCCCACTCCCAATCGCCGTCCCCCTCCGTCCGACGGCGGCGCTCATGTCGCCGTCGCCCGACCCGGATCGCCCGCGCCGAGGCCTCGGGCGACGGATACGCGGCGGCTCCGTCGCGTCACAGGCCGAGCGCGGACAGTACGAGCGGGCCGAGCTTCGCGCCGTCCGCCGCGCGGAACACGCACGTGTTCACGCCATCACGGTGGAAACCCGTGTAGCGCAGGTCGCCATGCTCGTCGACCTGCCACACGTGCGCGTCCATGCCATGCCACGGTTCGACGGCGAGAATGTCCGCGACCGTACGGAAGCGGGCGGCCGCGTTCAGACGGCGCGTCCCGTCCCACAGGCCCGCCGTCCCCTCCATCACCGTCAGCCCGTCCAACACCGCATCCCCCAGCAGGGCCGCGTCGGACGCCAGCAGTTCGGTCGTCTTGTTCGTTATCGTCTCCAACGGTTCTTCCTTTCCCTTTCCTCGGATTCGCCCCGGCGCATGCGTCCGCGCCCCGCCGGCCACATAGGCGGCCGGCATGACAAACGAAACGCCCTGCACGCCGGACGATCTCATCCGGGCCGCGAACCGGACGGCCGGCCTCGCCGCGTTCGGACGCACGGAGGAGGATGGGACGACAAGGATCATGGTCCGCGCGCGAGGCCCCCACGGGGAGAACTGGCACACGTACACGTTCGACGCCGACGGCCTGCTCGACGCGGGGCCCGCCACCATGTCCCGCTGCCACAGGCTCCTCGAACGGCAGAGAATCCCGGCGGACGCATAGCCGACCGCATGACACCATTGTTCGAAACCATGCAGGGCGCCACCCCCCTGCTCATCCACATGCCGCACGCCGGCCGGCTCATCCCCGACGGGTTCGACCGGACCCGCCTCGCGGACCCGGACGCGTTCGACCGGGCATGCGAGCTGACACGCGACCGGCATGCGGACGACCTGGGCCTCATGCTCGCCGACCGTCTCGACGCGACCGTCATGGTCAACCACGTGAACCGCATGTGGTGCGACCCGGAACGCTACCCCGACGACCGGGAGGAAATGAACCGGGTCGGCATGGGCGCCATCCCCGTGCGCGACACGGACGGACACCCCCTCTACCTGCCGGGCATGGACCCGGGCATGAGGGAACGCGGGCGACGCTTCCGCCTCCTGTACACGCCCTGGCACCGCATGCTCGACACGGCCTGCCTGACCATGCTCGACACGTGGGGCCGGTGCACGATCATCGACACGCACACGTATCCGCGCGCGCCCCACCCGTACGAGCTCCACAAGGACGAGCCACGCCCCCAGGCCATCATCGGCCACAACGGGGATCTGGCCGGCATGGCCCTCGCCACCCGCCTCGCCTCCCTCCTCCTCGGACGCGGACTGACCGTCGGCGTCAACACCGCGCACAAGGGCAGCATGATCCCGGACACGATCCGGGACACACGGCTCGCGAGCATCATGGTCGAGGCCCGATGGGACACGGCCGCCGACCCGAAGGCCCGCACCATGGTCGCGGACGCGATCGGCCACGCGGTGAGGGGACGACTGTGAGAATCCAATACCGTACACGCCGCATCGCCGAAGACCTGCTCCTCGCGCCCACGGCCGGTCAGACGCTCATCAAGAACCGGGACGGCCACCCGTACCTGATCGACGGGCCGCGCACCGAACTCGTCACCCGCATCCACCCGCCGCTGCCGAAACCCGCGGGCATGGGCAACGGCCTCTACCATGACGCCGACCGGCCCAACACCACATGGGCGTGCGACAGGGACGGACTGAAACGACTGGACACCGCGCCCGCCATCCCGTTGGAGAAGGACGGGCCCTGGCGCAGGATCGCGACCCGCATCGCCGGCTTCCGCCTCGCCATGCCCTGACCCGCCGCGCACGCATAGCCACGGCGCATGAGCATCGACAGGAACAACAGAAGCCACCGGCCCAAAGGCCTGCCGCCCCAAGTGGCCGGCACCTACGAACCCGCGGCGCCGGGCATGGACACGACGGACGTGACTCCCCCCGACCCGGACGGGCCCGAACTCGACCGGCTCGAACGGGAGGCCGCCGCGCTCCCCGCGCCCGGGCCGGGCGACATCGCCTGGATGCTCGACGGGCATCCCATCCCCCAGACGGTCATCGACCGATGCTACGGGACGGACGACATCCGGCTGCAACGCCTCGTCATCCTCAGCCATGCCGACCCCGCCACGCGCCGCGAGCTCGCCGCACACCGGGACGACCACGAGTGGGTGCGCGCGCACGCCACCCCCCTGTACGAGGACAGGGCATGCATCATCGTCCCCGCCCCCGACCCGTGGGCCGAAGACGACACGGCTCCCACGGAACCCGGGGACGGGCCCGGGGCGGAGGAGCGGCGCATCCTCGACGCGCCCGCCTGGCCGCACCCGATCGACACGGGACGTCTCAGGGATGAATGCTCCGCCCGCATCGACATCATGCACGACTACCAGCCGATCAGGATCAGCCGCGACAAGGGGGTCACGCGCATCACCTGCCTCGACCTCGACCAAAGACGCCGGCGCCGCGTGTTCGAGACAGGCGACCCCTGGGGGCTCGAGGACGGGACCACCATCGAAACGCTCGGCGGCCAAGACCCCTGGCATGCGACGCGCACGCCGCACGCGCCGGAACCCGCGGACGACGACGCCGATCAAACACCAGACACCACGCCCGAACCGGACGACACCCGACGACCCGCCCGCCGGCCGGCCTCGCCCGCGGGAACCACGCGGGCCGGCCGCGCGCACGGGCGGCGCGAAGCCGTGCGCGCCATCCTCCGCTTCGCCCTCGGACTGTACCAGGGCATGCGCATCATCCTCCGCCGGGCACGCGGACGACGATAAGGGAAGACAAGGGGAAAAGGGAAGGCCCGCGCGCCGCACGGGGCGCACGCCGGCCGCACGGCGCCAGCCGTCGGAGGCAAAAAGGGGACGCCGAAAAAAAGAAGACGGGAAAAAGACAAGGACGGAAAGGAAAACAGGACAAGACCGCACAGCAGGGAAAACAGGACGACACGACCAGACGGAAAAGCAAGGACGCACAAGCCGGACACCATCGCGGACACACAGACCAGACAGACCCGAACGCAGCACACAGCCAGTCCAACGAAGCAATACAAGCCAGACAGAACGACCAAAACCAACAGAACAAGCCGGACAGACAAAAGAACGAACAAACACAATACAAGCCAAACAGAACGACCAAAACCAACAGAACACACGAACGAAAACAGAAACAGACAACCCAAAAAACAGAAACCAGCAAACACAATACAAGCCACACAATCAGGACACATACAGGAAAACACACGAACAGACAGCATAAAAACAACCATTATCAAGGGGGCGGAACCCTTTCCCCCGCGAAAAACGGGGAACAACGGGCGTTTCCGTGCGCCATGCGCCCCGCGCCCGCGTTAGCGGGGACGCATACCCCTCCCCGCATGGGGCCGGAGCCGGACCGGCATGGCGGATCCCCCCGATCGTCGCATGACGGTCCGGCCGGCCCCATGCCCTCATCGTGAAAGGGGCGCGTATGCTGACCGTCGAATTCCAGGGCGAGACGGGTTCGCCCGGCATGCTGCCGTGGCTGAGGGTCGCGGACGCGTGCCACAGGATCCGTCTCGCATCCGACACGGAACGCCGACGGGCGTCGGAGATGTCGTGGGTGGAATGGCGTCAGCCATCCTCCTACCTGCCCGACCGGGAGCCGGATGGGATCCCGTCATCGGAGGATTGGCTGTGGCTGCGCGACCGGCCGCGACTGCTGGGCATCGACCGGATCCCCGCGGACAGCGCGGCCGGCCTGGCGCGCATGCTCGCCCCGTCGCGCGGCATCACCCGTGCCGGACTGGACGCGCTGGCGTTGGCCGCGGCGGCCCGTGAGGCGCGTCTGGATCCCGTGTCCTGGTCGCTCGCCCTGCTGGAGTGGGATCCGCGACGATGGTCGCATGACGTGCAGGCGACGCCGGGCGTGGAGCCCGCGTTGGGCTGGTGGAGCGTGTGGGCGACGCCGGATTGGATGCCGGGCCTGTCCGGCCCCGGGCTCGCGCTCGCGTTGGCCGACCTGGCGAGGACCGGCCGTTACCGGTGCGATCATGCGACGGGGCCGGACGGGCGCGACCATCCGGTCCCGCCCGACGTGTGGGATAGGATCGATGGTTTGGGTCTGGCCGGTTCGTTCGGGATCGTGGAGGGTTTCTAGATGATGTTCGTGTTGTATGCGACGGATGATGTGGAGCCGGATCGGCTGCTCGCATCCGTGATCATGGTGTCGCCGGGACGCTGGCAGTCGTATGTGATGTGCGATCCGGATGCGGCGCGGACCGGCCTGGAGGCGGCGCGCGCGATCATGGCGTGTTGTTCGGACGCGGCGCCCGCGGCGGCCGTGTACTCGTTGTGCGAGCACGCGGACGGGATGCCGTTGCCCGCCCGGCCCGCGGCCATCGTGTCGGGATCGTCCGCGTGTTATGCGGATGGGATGCGCCCGTCGTCCGGTCCGGTCCGGTTCCTGCTGCGCGCCCTGGAGCATCATGCCGGCATGATCTAGCGTCCGGCGCGGCGTCGGATGAGCAGCCGATTGTATTTCTGGCGTCCCCCGATCATGGGGGACGCCTTGTCGTATCCGCCGGTCCCGCCGGACAGGATGCCGACCAGTTCGAACTCGCCGTCGGGCCGCCACCGTTGGAACAGGCTGATGGGCACGCCCATGAGCCCCGTGTGGTCGTCGGGGATCATGCGGATGGAGGACACCTCGATCGCGTCGATCGTGTCGTATTTCGGATACTCGTCCTCATGTCCCTCGTAGGTGCGCCCGGTGGGCGTCCACGTCTTGTCCGCCCACGCGGTCTTGAGGCCGGTCAGCCAGGTGATGGCGGGCACGTTGATCGCCCCATCCGCGCGGATCCCGGTCCCGGTGCGCGGATACGAGTCCGGCATGTGGAAGAACATTCCGCCCGTATGGCAGGTGAGTCCGGCGACGCATCGGCCGGCCATGACGAGCGGCAGCGTGTCGTTCGAGGTGATCAGGTTCTGGTTGGCGACGATCAGGTAGTCGACGTCCGGATGCCGGCCGATCATGCGCATGAACCGGGTGGCGAGGCTGAACGGCGGGTTCGTCAGCACGAGCGTGCCGGGTTCGAGCAGCGTTTCGACCTCCGGGCCGTCGAACGAGCCGTCGCCGTCCAGGGGGACGGCCGTCAGATCCTCGGTCGTGTAGGCGCCCGTCCGCCCGTCGTTGCCGACATGCCAGCGTCGGGCTTGCGTCCCGTCGTCGAACAGGGTGTCGCGGCCGGCCTCGTAGCTGGTGCAGGTCAGGGAGGCTATCCCGTATTCGCCCATGTGGTCGAGGATCCATTGGACGAACATGCTTTTGCCGGGCCGGTCGTTGCACGGGCAGAGCACGTGGCGATCGCGCAGATCCGCCCTGTAGTGCTTCAGTTCCGCGTCGATCGCCTCGTACGTGGTGTAGAACTCGTCGGTCTTCGCCCGTTGCGCGTTGTTCAGAAAATCATGCCTGTTCCCCATACGGTGACGTATGCGTCCCGCACGGGGACGGGTGCGTCACAGTGCGGGACCGTTCCCGTCCCAACCCCAGATGCCATCCGGCGGCATCACGTCCTCGGAACCGTGGAAGGGTTTCGCCGTGAACCGGCCCAGCCGGTCGCGCCCCTGCGCGCCGTACCGGGCAGACCGGAACATTTCCCGCATGCGTTCGGCGCATCTGTCCGAAACGCTTTGCTCCAATGCGCGGCCGAACAGGGCGAGTTCGGGGATTTCAAGACAACGGGCATGAAGCTCTTTGAGATTGCGAGGGGGATCGTGATGCCCCTCGGTCATGGCGATCAGCGCCCTTGTCGTTCGGCTGGTGTTGTTATCCAGCAGCAGGGAAAGGAACGAGCTTTCGTTCGTGACATCAATGCCATATCGCTCCCTGATGAGAGCACGTTGGAAATCCTTCAGGTTCTCGGTGACGAGGACGTTCGCCTTGCTCGCCAATGCGCCTGCAAGTATCGGCGCATCGAACGGATCGTTCACCAGGGATTCCGTTTCGGGAAGATATGCCTGCCAGCCCGCGACCGATGCGCGGGGGAAGGCCTTCGACATCGCCTTGATCCGACGTTCCGCCGCCATGACCGGATCGTCGACGGGATCGGGCTGTCGCGCGATGATTTCGGGCAAATGATGCCTGAGTTCCTTGAGGACATGACTGTTCCAGTATGGCCTGTAGACGATGAAAGGTTTTTCCGCGCAGGAAAGCAGCATGTCAGTGGACAATGATCCCATGAGGGCGTTCGTATCCAGAAATGCTCTCATTGGCGTGAGACCCGCTCGTCCAGATGCATGGCCTCGCCGGCACGGATGAACTCCTTCATCGCCTCCTGCTGTTCGGCTGCGCGTCGGCTGAAATCATCGAGTTCGGCCCTGTCGAAGCGAAGCGGATCGATGGAGGCCGGAACCAGTTCCTCGTATTCCACAAGATCTCTGATGTTCCTTTCATCCAATCCGAGGTATTCCATGGCCTTTTCGAGATCCATGTCGCCTTTCGGCCTGCGGAATCTGTCCAGCAATCCCATGATCGTTCCTCCCGTTTTTCGTCCCGGCGCCTACATCAAGTATGCGTCCGGATCGATGCGGCATTCCGTCCCGTCGGCGTGGCGTTCCGTGACCATCCCGGTGCGGAACCGTTATGGCTGATCGCATTCCGGTTCCGCACCGGGATGGCCATCCGTCCTGTGGCGGATGAGGATTCAAACCAGATGAACGGGCTTTCGGCACAAGCCGTGCCATCGCATCATCCGTGTCCGATCGGAAAGGAACCATCCCCCCCCCATCATGGGATTCACGCAATTCCGCGCGCTCATCGAATCACCGGGCTTCAGCCGGCGCGACGCGGCGGCTGTGCTGGATACCGCGCCGTCGAAAATCACGGACATCCGCGCGGGCCGTCGCCCCATCCGCATCGGGCAAGTGGACGACTGAAGGCTTTGGCCGCGATCCGCGGCCGGCCGCACGCATAGCTTCCGGCCGGAAGGAACATCGACGCTTTTCTTGGACGGGAGACTATCATGGTCGTGGACAGGAACGACAGGCCGCACAGGGCGAAGGGACTGCCGCAGGGATACGCGGGCACGTTCGACACGACCGCGACCGGCATGGGCGGCGATGACGTCGCCCCGCCCGTGGACGAGACCCGCCCGGAGAACCGGATCTTCGACGCGGGGCGGCGCATCCTCGCCGACCCGGATGTGATGGAATGCGCCCAATACGCGACCGTCCGCCTCGACGCGATGATCGATCGCGCCGCCGGCCCGGATGAGACGGACGATCTGCCGCTCATCGTGGAGAACCTGCGCTACGATCCGGAGATCCCGGGAGGCTCGCGCGCCGACTACCTCGCCGGCCACGTGCTCGACGCGTTCCGGGACACGCCCGTCAAGGCCCGCGACCGGGAGGCGCTGGAAAAGGAGACGCGCGCCCACATCCTCGCCACCGCCCTGAACCCGGACAGGGAACTGGGGAGGCTCGGCATGCCTCCCGTCCGTCCGGACGAACACGTCGGCGACGACCGGCTTCCCGAAACCCCGTACGAGAGGGCGGAACGACGCTACCAAGCCACGTTGAAGGGCGCGCGCACCAGGCAATTGCGCCATGACACGGCCGCCGCACGGCATCTCGCCCCGTTGGATGAAAGCATGCGCGCCCTGTACAGGGCGAACGTGGACCGGGGACTCCAATCCGGAAGCGCGTTCGACGATCAAATGGCGTTCGCCGACACGCTCGCCGAACTCCAATCGGACGGCTGGAATCCGGCCACCGGCCGCGAATACCGGAAATCCAAGGAATTCAAAAAACTGGAGAAACAACTGCTGAACGGACGCAAGCCGACGCGACGCTACCGGCAGATGCGAGATGCCCTGTGCGACGACGAGCGCGAATACCGGTGGTTCATGGAATCCGACCCGGACGTGTTCGACCCGGACGAGAGAATCGTGAAGCCGTTCGCCGGGCTCGGCCCGGATGTCGGCCAGGCGGCCATGCTCCGATTGGCCGCCAAACACCGGGACGTGGAAGGCGCGCTGCAATTGGCCCGCTGGGATCCGTCCATCGAATACACGGTGCCGGATGCGAAAAACCACACGTTCCGCATGGAGCATGACAAGCCGGGCATCGGGTATTACAGCGACGGCTCCACCTATCCGATCGGGCACACGGTCATCACGGCGAACGGAATCAAACCCGCGAGCGTGATGAGCTGGATACACAACGAGAAGCCGGGCACGCCGGAATGGGAGGCGCGGACCCGCACCCGGTTCGAGGAGTCGAACGGCGGCGAATGGAAGCCCGCCGAAACCGACGTAATCTAATGGGGACGCATGCGGAATGCCGTAGGATTGGAATCGAAGGAGGACGTGATGGAAGAAGAATCCGTTCGGCTCGCTATCCGGCTCAAAGATGATTCGGTGTGGAAGATTTCCAATCTTTCCGGCACCGTCATACCCTACAAGGCAGCCGCCGGCATCGTCCACCACGGAAAGGGTCTTGCAGGCCGTCCCGTCGAGGAGACGGTGTTGTTGTACCGTCTGTCGAACGCATTGGAGACGACCATCGCCAATGCAGATCATCCACTTGATGAAGACCTGTTCGATTGCTTCAAGGAGCAGTTGGGGGCTTCGAAGGACATTCCCCTGCCGGATCACACCAATCCGACGGAGGAAAACGCCACGGACATGTTTATGGAGCTTTGGAATCAGGATAGGATCCTCGCCGCCGTGTGCGCGAACCATCTTCTCGTCGAAGGCGGCATCGGCCTGTTCGGAACCTACCCCGACCAGCTTCCGGCATTGGAATCCGCCATAGGGGATTCCAAGGAAGCCGCCATCTCCTATATTCACGACAATGCGGTGGAGCTTCTTCCCGGAGGCCTCACCCGGAACAGGATGCCACAATGACCATGGATGCGAACAACCGGAGTCATCGTCTCGCCGGACTGCCACAAGGCGTGGCCGGCACGTTCGATACGACCGTATCCGGAGTGGATGATGCCGATGTCGCCCCTCCCATGGGGGCGGGAACCGTTTCCAATGCGGAGGCATGCGTCAATCTGGCGAAACGCCGCACCATCGACCTGCTGTGGAAGACCGCGAGCATCGAGGTCAGGGGTCTCACGTTCCCCGATACGCGCGACGTGTTCAAGGGCATCACGCCCGGGGATGCGAGGGCCAGGGATGTGATGGTGCTGAACAATCTGAAGCACGCCTGGCAGTTCCTTTTCGACAACACGGATTGGCCGGTCAACCGGCAGTATCTTTCCGAATACAACCGGCTTGTAGGTGACGGGCTGGAGCCCTCCCCCGGCAGGCTGAGGAACGACATGGTCACCATCGGAGGCACCAGATATGTTCCCCCTGTTCCCTCGTATGATGGGGTCAGGGATCAAATCGGAAAGGATCTCGGGCTTGACGATCCGGAGGATAGGGCGTTGAACCTGTTCGCATCCATCAGCCGGGGCCAATGGTTCAGCAACGGCAACAAGCGGACTTCGGCGATGGCCGCCAACCATTGCCTCATCCATGACGGGGTCGGCATATTCGCATTGCCTCCGGAACGGATGGATGACGAGTTCAGGGACAGGCTCATCGGCTTTTACGAAAGCGATGATCGCGGACCGTTCATCGACTGGCTGAAATACCATGCGGTCGGACGTCTGGTGGACAATGGGCTGACTTCGGCGCAGAAAAACGGGGATGATCCGATCCACGACGATATGTGATATTCGACAATGACGGGGACGCATGCGGGATGCCATAAAGGATTTCTCCGCATGCAAGGAGCCCGTCATGGCCGAAAGAATCACCACACTGTTACAGGATCGTCTCCCGTTGGATCCGGACCGCCGGCTGAAGGTGCCGGCCATCCGCCCCGAGGACGACATGGTCACTGTCCGTCGCCGGTTGGGACGCTACCTGTACGATTCGCTCGCCAAGGACACGGACCGCGAGACGTTGGCCGTCGGGACCGCGAACATGATCTGGCCGGGCTGCGAGCCGGTGGATCGCGAAACGGATGCGGAGATAGCGCGCGACCTGAGGCGCACGGAATCCAAGACCGGCAGCCCCGCGATCGCGCTGCATCATCCGGCGGGGCGGATCATCATCATCGGGCTCGGCCCGCACAAACCCATGCTGGCGAGAATCGACTACAGGTACCGTCTCTCGAAGCGCACCGTGGACACGGTCAGCCTGCCGAGCCTGCTGGCGGCCCGCATGATCATGGGGCACATGGCCGCTCCGGATCCGGAAGGGGAAATCCGCGACATGCTCTCCGACGACCGGCATACATGGCGGTACTTCCGCACGAACATGGATCGCCGTTTCGACGGGATCTGCGGGCTCGTCGTCTCCTGCGCCACGCATGGGGTGCGGCTGCCCGACCCGCCCGAGCCCGGCGACGCGAAGGCGCTGCTCGCATGGACGGCCGGGGCGGGGGCGATCGGCCTGGACTGCGATGACGCGCGTGTGAAAGGCCTGCTGGCGGAACGCCTGGAATGGGTGCGATGGACGGCGGAGCTGCGGCTTGCGGCCGAGACGATCCTACGCGTCGAATCGGATTGGCGCATGAACCGCGATCTCGCCCGCCGCATGGAGGCCGGCGCATCGGCGACCGTGTTCGAGGACAAGAAACACAGGGATCCGAAGCACGACGAGGCGGGGCAGGCCAGCCCGTTCGCCGCGGACTTCGACCGGATCGAGGTCGATGATGACGTGGATCTCGACCTGTTCGCCCGGCTGGGCGTCGAATGGGAGGCGTTGAGACCCATCACTCCCGTGTCCGGGACTCGCGCCGCATTGCGCTTCCGATACACGGGACGCCACAGGGCGGACGGCGTCTACCACGCCGGACTGCACGCGATCGCGATAGACCCGCGCCGTCCCGCCTCGTTCGGCCACGAGCTCATGCATCACCTCGACCACACGCGGGGGCCGGCCGATTTGAGCCTCGACCCGCTGTTCCGCCCCCTGCTCGACCGGTATCGGGAGACCGTGGACACGGCGCGCATGAAGGGTTCGGATCCGGACCGTTGGCTCGCCCCGACCGAGGCTTTCGCAAGGGCCGGCGAAATCTGGCTGCGCATGCGCCTCGGCAAGGACGGCGGCCTGCTTGCCCCCGAGGAGCATTACAGGACCGACTGGGCGTACGCCCCCTACCGCGGCCGATGGGATGGGATCGGGATCGTGTTCGACCGGCTGTTCGCCTAATACGCGTTCTCCCTCAGCCTCCAGACCCCGTCCCCGTACGTATAGACGAAATCCGCGCGGATGCGCAGCACGTCCAACGGGATCGGATTGTCCGGGTTGGCCAGCCACCGGTCCACGCCGCGCCGCAATCGTTCCCGCACCTCCGGGACATCCGTGTCGATCGCGGTGACGAACGCGAGGCAGCCGTCCTTGTACGTGACGGCGCAGCACCCGTCCGGCGGCATGCCGTCCAGGATCTCGCGCCCATCCTCCTCCAGCAGACGGCCTATCGGATCATCGCAAACGTTTCCCATGCGCCCCGGTATGCGTCACCGGTCTTCTTTCGCATAGCCGGTCCGCATGATCAGATTCGAATACGAGTACCCGGCCCGGGTGAAGACCAAAACGGGCGAAACCATCGAGTTCGACCCCGCCAACAACGGCGCCCACCGCGGCCTGTTGGAACGCCAGCTGGACAAATGGCGGGCCGCGCATCCGGAAGCCAAGGCCGCCGGCCTCGAATTCATCGACCGGGACCGGCACGTCGCCGTCCTCGTCGACCGGCAGGCTTCCAGCGTCGACATGCGCGACGATTCCAGCCTCGAAATCAACCTGAGCGCCGAACACTCCAAACCCAGCAAGGGCGCCGAGGTGCAGGCCGTGTACGAGACCAAATACCCCGGATACCGGCTCACCGTGTTCCACCCATACGAGGGCAAGGCGCTCCTCGAACAACTCTCGGACGCGCAGGCCACGGCCCGCGCCCAAATCGCCACCGAACTCGGCCTGCACGACTGGGACCTCAGGGTCAGTCCCCTGAAGGACGGCGGATGGAAGGTGCTTCTCGACGGGGGCATCACCTACCAGCCGTCCAAGATGGACGCGCGAATGGAGAAAGCCTGCCTGACCGTCGGCCGGCTCGGCTGGTGGTTCGAAGCCGACCCCGACACCGGGATCGTAGAGATCCATCCCGGCGAACCACCCACCTTCCCCAAACTCGTCCCCTTCCCGTTCGACCGGATCGGAGACCCGACCGTCCGCGACAGGACCCCGTTCGGCATCCGGCTGGCCCGGCCCGGCGAGCCCGGCAAGCCCGCCTTCGTCGACTGGACCCAATCCCTCGGCCTCCTGGTCGCCGGATTGTCAGGTGGCGGCAAGGCGCTTCCCATGAATGCGCGCATCCCCGTACCGGCCTGCGACCGGTTCCCTGACGGCTGGGCCAGGAACCGGGACCTCAAAGTCGGAGACCGGGTCTACGGGCGTGACGGGCGGATCATCCCCATCGCGAACTTCAGCGACATCGAAAACCGGCCCGTCTACCGGCTCACCCTGTCCGACGGGCAGAAGCTCGAATGCGCGGACAGCCACCTGTGGACCGTCTCGGATTCCGTCATGCGCCGCGCCATGTCCGACGAACGGGGACGGGAACGACGCGAACAGACCATCCGGCTCGTAAGCCGACTTCGCGTCGAGGCGGATAAGGTCGGAACCGGCGTGCGCGGCAACAGACGCCGCATCGCCATCGACCATGGACTGCCCCCCAATGTGACCCAGCAATGCGCGGAACGCCATGGACTGGTCGGAGCGGACGGCCTGTGCGACGTGGCGGAACTGCTGCGCGCCGTCGCCGACGAACGGGAAAGCTACATCATGCCCGGCGGCGCATGGGCGAAGACGACCGACACGACGCTCACCGCCAGGCAAATCGCCGAGAACCCGACGCCCCACGGTAAATGCTGGGGCATCCGGGTCGCGGAACCCATCGACAATCCGGTCGCGGACCTGCCGTTAGGACCCTATTTCCTCGGCGCATGGCTTGGAGACGGCATCTCCCGGGTGGGGGCCATTTGTCTCAACGACGATGACGAACCATACATGCAACCCGACATCCTGGACAGTTTGGGAGGCGCGATCCGTCGCAGCGAGAACGGCCATGGGGCGCATACCTGGTTCTACGACATGGATGACGGGCGGATCCTCGTCACCGAGCTCAGGAAACTCGGCCTGTACATGGACAAGCATGTCCCCGCCGCATACCTGCGCGCCTCCAGGAACCAGCGTCTCGCCCTGCTCCAGGGCCTCATGGACACGGACGGCACGATCGGCGACCGCGGGTCATGTGAACTGTGCTTCACGAACAGGCGGCTTGCCGAAACCTCGTTGGAGCTCATCCGCTCCCTGGGCATCGTCGCCGGCATGAGTGCCGGCCCTGCGGGATACACCAGGGACGGCGAACATGTGGACGCCGGCACCAGGTACCGCATCGGTTTCACCACCACAATGCCCGTGTTCCGACTCCCCCGCAAACGCATGCTCCTGCCCGACATCACACGCCCCACGCAGGATTGGCTGTACATCGTCGCATGCGAACCCACCGGCGAGATCGCCCCCGTGCGCTGCCTGAACGTGGCGACCGACGACCACCTGTTCCTCATGGGCGGGTTCGTGCCCACGCATAACAGCGTCACCATCAACGACGTGACCACGTTGGGCATTGGCACGGGCGCGGAACTGTACGTGATCGACCATTCCACGAAAGCCACCGACTACTACTGGTGCCGACCATGGATCGCGGACCGCGGCTGGGGTGCGGACAGCCTGCTCCAGACCGCGGGGCTGCTGAAATGGCTGCTCGACGACATCGAGGATGGCGGCGAGCGCGCCAGGGCGTGGAAGAGCCACGGCTGGCAGAACTGGTACGACGACCTGTCCGACGAGGACAAGAGAAGATACCCGTACCGGCTGATCGTCGTGGACGAGCTGTCCCAGCTGACGGTCGGCGCGAAGGACGCGACCAGCCTGCCGAAGAACCCGCTGCCCCCGGTCATGGAGAGGATGTTCGAACAGCAGGTGAAGGCGCTCATCCTGTCCACCCTGATCCGCATCCTTCAGATCGGCCGAGCCTACGGCTACCGGGTGGTGGTGGCCACCCAGATCGCGTCCAGCACGACGGGCATGCCGCCCGCGTTGCGCGGAAACCTGGGCAACAAGGTCATCATGGGTGCGAAGGTGAACGACGCGCAGAAGAACCTGATCTTCAACATCGCGAAGGATGTGCCCGACATCCCCGCGAACGTGATCGACGAGGGCGTGTCCAAGGGCGCGGGCCTGAGCGAGATGGAGGGGCAGCCCCCCTATGATTTCAAGAGCGCGTTCCCTATGCTCGGGCATCATGCGGGCGTGGCCGCGCTCGGCAGGGCTTTGGCCGAGCGGATCGGCCTGCCCGACGGGATCGGGTTGGACGAATACCTGGATTCCCTGGACAAGGACACGCCTTCGAACCCGGATTTCGAACAACGGGTCATGGAGCGGATCCGGTTCCCCGAGGCCGAATCCTATCTGCGTTTCCCGTTCCTCCGGGCCATCAAGGACAAGTGGGACGAGGCCATCGACGAGTACGGCGGCTCCCCCGCGTCGGATCCGGATGATGGCGGGGATGCGGGCACGGCTCCCGCGGGCGAACCGGTGCGCCCGCCGGCGGGCCCGGAACCGTCGGGGCCCTTGATGGATGCGGCGGAGCTGGCGCGCATCATGCGACAGGGATAGGAAAAGCCCTCCTTTCCGGTATCGTGCCGATACCCACATAGGGGTACCGCGAACCTACCGGAAAGGAGACCGCATCATGGTCGAATACCAGAAAAAGCACATCCTGCTCACCGGCACGCAGGCCGAATGGCTCGCCCGCCGCGCCGAAACCGACGGGCGCACCGAGGCCGAGACCCTCCGCGCCATCATCGACGCGGAACGCTCCCGGGACGATCCGCGGATCCCGCTCGGCCTGGACGCGGACGGCAGCCCCGTCCACTGGGACTGGAGGAACACCGATCTGAGACTCGACCGGGAGGCCGTCCACGTGCTAGACCGGACGCTCGCCCGCATCCTCGCCTCCGGCAGCCCGCTCATCGTGTTCAACCCGACGAAAACGCTCGACATCCAACCCCTGGCGGACGATCCGTCGCTCCCCGACCCGATCATCCACTCCGGACGGGCCGACATGAAGGATTCCGCCCACCGTCTCGAACGGATGCTCCTCTTCCGCCAATCCAACGCCGCCCGGCCGCTGCCGTTCACCGACCCGATACGTCCCCTGTTCGTGGCCGTCGACGAGAACGGCCTGCCCGAGGAGACGCGCAACCGGCTTTCCGTCGCACGCTTCCGCCGCGAAGCCGGAATCCGTTTCATCACCGTCGCCTCCGACACGGAACCCGCGATGAAAGGGATCACGCGCCTCATCGCCGGCGGCATGCCGAAGACCTGGCAGACATGGGCCGAACAGCCATGGCCCGGCCCCGCCGGCGAGGACCATGCCTGGCTGTTCGGACAGGGAGCCCCGAGACGGCTGCGCATCACGCGACACATACCCGGCGACGACAGCCGTGGGACGGAAGATGACGCCTGACTTCTCCCCCGGCTTCGGCCGCGGGAAGCGCCAAGGCACGCATCATCCGGATCGGGTTCCGCGTATCAGAGCGGGATGCTGATCCCGTCCAGGGGCAGGAGCCCGTTGGCCCACGCCCACCAGACGGCCGTGCCGATCGCGCCGGCCAGAAGGACGAGGCCGACCGTGATGAGCGGCCATCTGCGGCCGCCGTGTTCCGATGGTTTCGAATGCCTTGCCATGATGGTGTTCCTTTCGGATTCCCGGGTCGTGTTCTTCGAACAGGCGGTCCCGTTCGTTCTCGTCGATGTCGTCCGGCGAGGCGGGATGATGGGCCTCCGGATACGGTTTCGCGTCACGGGCGGGCCCGTCCGGATACCCAATGCTCCGTTCATGCCATGGGGTATGCGTCCCCGGCGAACATGCGGACGGCCGAAAGGACCCCGTCCATGGGGAACGAGGCGGTCGTGCCGAGGATGATGCCCTTCAACGGGTTCGCGACCATGCGCTCCGCCTCCCGGACGGCTTTCGTGTTCGACGCGGGACGTCGGTGCGCGGCCGCGTACTCGCGCATGGCGGGCAGCTGGCGGGCCAGCTCCTCCCCGTCCATGCCATGCTCGCGGATGCGGCGCAGCTCCGTGAGGTCGTCGTCCGGCAGGCGGCACGGCCATGGGGCGGCCGGATCCGCGCAGGCGAGGCCGGCGGCGAGCAGGAGCCGCATCGATTCCGCCTGCAGTTTCCGCCGCCGCCGGGCGTCCATGTCCCGTTCCAGCAGATGCAGGTTCGAGGCGGCGTTGCCCAACGCCATGTCAACCGTCCTTCTCGTCGCCAGACCGGCCGCCAACGGTTTCAGGCCGTCAAGAAGCCCCGAGTCGAGGAGCAGGCACCCGGCCGGCAAAGCCAACGCCTCGAGCATGTTCGGGGATCCCTTGGTGAGCCCTTTGAGGAACGCGACGGGCGTCATGATCGATATGTCCGGATCGTGCAGCCCGATCGTCGTATCCGCGCGATCCAGGAGGATGTCCGCCGGGTCCGGCGCGATGACGATCCTCAGGTCGATGTCGCTTCCCGGCCCGGCGAGCCCGTGCGCGTGCGAGCCCCCCACCCATGCGGCGAGCACCCTCGTATCCCCGTACGGCTCCAACGCCGATTCGAAATCATCCATGAAAGGGGATATGCGTCCCCCTGTCGTGAATCCGGGTTTCCGCAATATCGGGCCCGGAACGGGCCGTTTTTTACCAATATTGGAGAAAAAATCTCCAGTACCGGAGAAAAACCCGGTGGTATGCATCGGTATGCGTGCGGTATGCATCACCTGATGCATACCTTCGAGGTGCCGAAAACCCTTGGAATACAAGGGATTGGAAGAAGGATAATGGAAGGTATGCATTGTATGCATCTGTTTTCCGAGTTACTCCTTTTTATGGGGTTTTCCCTTATGAGGCACGCATACCACGCATACCGGCGCAAGCCGTCCCCCGGAATCGGCGGAACCAAGCGGAAAAGCGAGGCCGGAAAGGTATGCATCACCTGATGCATACCGCACGCATACCCGGTCCGGGCGATGCATACCGGGTCCCGCCGGGGCCGTCTGACGCATACGCGCCCGCATGGATGAAAGCGGATACCATTACGACGCGGACGCGCTCAGGGCGTTGGACGACCCGCGCAGCACCGTGTTCCTCACCGGCAAGGCGGGCGCCGGGAAAAGCACGCTCATCAGGCACTGGCGGAGCCTCCACCCCAATCGGAACATCCTCACGCTCGCTCCCACGGGGATAGCCGCCCTGAACGTGCAGGGCGTCACCATGCACCGGTTCATGCACGCCGGCCCGTCCATCACCCCCGCGAAGGCCGCGGCCAAGGGGCGCGAACTGTCCGGCGACCGGCTCTACCGGGCGTTGGACGCGATCGTGCTGGACGAGGTGAGCATGGCGCGCGCCGACCTCATGGACTGCCTCGACCGGTTCCTCAAAGGCGCCCGCGAATCGAGGCTCCCGTTCGGCGGCGTGAAGATGATCCTCACCGGCGACCTCGCCCAACTGCCGCCCGTCATAGACATGCGCGGCCCCGAGGCCAGGGTGTTCCGGCCCGGCGGCCAATGGGAGGGGCCCTGGTTCTTCCAGTCCAAGGCCATCCGCACGGTCATGGACAAGGGGCTGCTGGACGGGGTGATGCTCGAGGGCGTGCACCGCCGGTCGGATCCCCTGTTCGCCGCCGGCCAGGCGTACGTGGCGTTCAGCCGGCTCACCGGGCTCGACGGATTGAGCCTCGACCGGCCTTTGACGGCACGCGACGTGATAGCCGACCATGCAGCCAACCTGTTCCTCGAACGCATGGGCCGGCCCAGGCCGGCCGTGCAGGACACCCTGTTCTAACGGGGATCGAAACCCTTGTCGGAACAGGACGAAGGTCGTTCGGCGGGATTCATTTTCTTTTTCTGAAAGTACCGGCGACGTGCTGGGGCAGTCCTTTCGGTTCTCGGGATTGCCCCAGCCTGGGCCGCTTCTCGTCCTCCGGCAATTCGAATGGAGGCGGATTGACACTCCCGTGGTTGAAACCACGGGATTCCTGCGAACTGGGCTTGCTTGGGTTCAGATGATACGTCTGAACCCAGAGGCTTCCCATTTTTAGCGGGCTATCCCCGATTGTCGGTCGGTTCTTTTTCCCGTTATTGGTTTTCCTGACTGATACGTATCGCTTCGTCCCGGATGTTCAACGCGGCGTTCACATCCCTGTCATGTCTGCTGTGGCAGTTTTCGCAAGTCCATTCGCGTTCCGACAACACCAGTTCCTTGTACTTGCGCCCGCAGTCGTGGCAGAGTTTGGAACTCGGATAGAACCTGCCCACCCGGATGAGCGTGCGACCATACCATTCCGCTTTGTAGGAGAGCTTGTTCACGAGGCCGCTCCACCCGTCGCGGAGTATGGAACGGTTCATCGCGCGTTTGCGTGACTGGCCGTTATGCATGGGCTTGCCGTCCGCGTCCAGCCTCTTGCGTGCCTTCCGCGTCATGTTCCGTACCATCAGGGTCTCCATGCCGATGAATTGGTTCTCTTCTATCAGCCTGTGGGACAGTTGGTGCTGGAAGTTATCGCGGTAGTGGCGGAGCTTGGCGTACGCCTTGGCTACAATTGCCTTCTGTTTGCGGTGGTTGTTCGACCCTTTCGTTCGACGGGATAGTTTGCGCTGCTCCCGTTTGACGTCAGCCTCCAATCGGCGCAGCCGGTCCGGATAGTCGATTTTCTCGCCGGTGGACAACGTGAGGAGTTCCTTGACGCCCAAGTCGATGCCGATACGGCCTTCGGCCCGCGTTTTCGGCTGGATATCCACGTCGAACAGGAGCACCAGATAGTATGTGCGGTTCTCCCGTTTCACCGTCCAGCTGGACAGGTTCTCGATCGGGTAGCGCAGCCGGTCGCGTTTGCGGATGCGCACCGAGCCGAGCTTCTTGGACAACGGGTACCGGTTGCCGTCCATACGGCGTATCGGCATGGTGTTGCGGAATGATTGGATGTTGTCGTTCCTTGAGGCGAAACGGGGACGATGCTTCTCGTACTGGGCTTTGCGGAAGTACGCCGACTGTGCTTTGCGGAAGTCCATGATGGCGTTGCTCAACGCGTTCGACGGGATTGGACTGTCCCTGAGCCATTCGTTCGCGTTCTTCATGCCGGTCACGTTCGGATACTCGGGGTTCGGGTTCGTCTCCTTGTCGTACGCGTTGAACGCCTCGACCTGCTGGTTGTAGGCGAAACGCCTGTCGCCGAAGCACCGTTCCAGCAATGCAGCCTGGGTCTTGGACGGCGTGAACGGTATGCGCTGCGCCACCTTGCGCATGGTCATTGTGATTCACGCTCCTTCGCTCGTTGGTCGTCGATGTATTTGGCCACCGCCCGCTCGTTGACCGAGCCGATGCTTTCCGCGAAATAGCTGGGCGACCACAGGCTCCGTTCGCCCTTGCGTTTCCAATACTGGCTTTTCAGTTCGGGGTGCATGGCGAACAATCTGAGACTGGACGTGCCCTTCAACTGTTTGACGATGCTGCTCACGCTGATTTTCGGCGGAGCCGACACGAACAGGTGGATGTGGTCGTCCAATCCGACCTCCATATGCGGGATACGGTAGCCGTGCTCGTCGGCTATCTCCCTGAGAATCGTCTTCAAATCCGAGTCGATTCCGTTCTTGAGCACCTTGCGGCGGTATTTCGTACACCAGATGATGTGGTAGTTCAGATTGTACACCGAAGTCCTACCATGTGTGAACCGTTCATCGCTTGCGCTCATGGGAATGATGATAGCATATTTACTACCATATGTAAACTTCGGTACGCCCTAACCCGGCATTGAAATACCGGGTTTGCGGGCTAAAAAGTCTCATCACAGGAAACACCAATAGTCAGGAGAACCGGATGCAGTGCATCATCCAACCCAACGGCGAGAACTATCTCGTATGGTTCGACGGCACCAAGTGCCACCCTCACCCACCCCGACCAGGTGACCGCCCTCCAGATGGTCGCCAAGCAGACCCTCGGCCACGAACTGCCCTGCTTCAAGCTCGGCTCCAAGACCGCCCCATGGTACACGCGCCTGCTTCAGGCAGTCGGACAGGCGTAAGACGCCCAAGACCAGCCCTATAACGAAACCGCCCACTCCAACCGGCATAACGCCGGAATGGAGTGGGCGGTTTTCGCGTATCCACAGGTAAAAAATAATGACGGCGGAATCACGAAGATCCCGCCGTCACTAGCCGAATAGGTACCATCACTGATACTATCTGCGTCATTATTTCAATCCGCACCGGTCTTGCGACCGGTGACATGCGGCATAACCGCCATGCATACAACATTGCTGCCGTATCCACAGATCTTATTTCGATCCACACCGGTTGCCCGGAGACAAGATATCAAGACAACGATACTGTCTGCATCATTATTTCAATCCGCACCCCTTTCGGGGCGACATGTTTGTTGTAGCACGGGAATCGCGGCTCACCGTCCCCTCTTCATCCACGTGGGCTTGCACGCGCTGCCTGAGCTCCCGCAGCAGGGAGCGCGTGTACAGGTCCTGCGGGTCCCTGATGACGATATCCGAGATGGGCACGTCGCCGAATTCGATGGGGGCGCCAGTCTCCCGGTTGGCATCCAAACCGGCCGACCTGTAAAAGGCCCCCGGGTAGGCCAGCGAATCCATGTTGACGCGAGGGACGATGATGGCATCGCGCTTGGAGTACGTGTCGACCTGCTGGGCATAGTCGTACATCAGGGCGAGCCAGTCCTCGATGAATTCGGTGGGCAGGAGCCGGTTCGTCTCCCAGCGTTTGACGCTGTATTCCGCCACGTCCCACCGTTCCGCGAGCCATTTCGTGGTAAGCCCCATGCGCTCACGCTGGCATTTCAGCTCGGCCGGGCTGATGGTGTCGTCCTCGCGGTCGAGTTCCCGGCCGCTTTCGAGGTCGTAGTGCGTCCATGGGAGGATGGGTGGCCGCGTCATACGGACTGCGGCATAGTATCGCTTGTAGTCGTCGATATGCTCAGCCCGCGGGCAGATCGGGCATGGTATGGTGTCCAGCCACTCGACGGTTCTTTCGACCCCTCCCTCGGCCCATCCTGGGGCGTCGGCGTCGATGTCGGCGGTGTAGTCGTGCCCGCAGGTCGGGTGGATTTCAAAACAGGTCATGTCGCGTTCTCCGGGATTCTCGGTTTCGGTTCGGCCGTTTCAGCGCCACTCGCCTGTGCGGGCCCATTCGCGGGCGAGATCGCAGGCCTTGTCCAGATCGTCGACCGTCTCGTCGTAGGATACGAGCTCGCCGTTTTCGTAGCAGTAGACGCCGAGCTGTCCGTCCTCGGTGCTCACCTCGGCGCGGCGGGAGTCGGGGCCGTCGAACCAGCGGCCCTTCTCGGTCCATTCCGTGCAGTCGTCGCCGACCACGGAGCGGGCGTAGGCCATGAGCTCGTCGCCGTGCTGCTTGAGCAGCTGCATCTTCTCGCGGTCCTTGAAGATGTGAGAGGTGCAGAAGATTTCGCAACCGTTGCGGGTGGTGAATCCGAGGTGGTTTTCTGCCCAGAATGCCTTGATGTCCATTGTTGGAGCCTTTCCGCTCGTTTTCGGGCTTGCCTTGCGCTTCCCGTTGACATATTCATCATACCACACTCGGTTACAAAAAGTAACCGGCGTGTCGGAAATGCCGGACCAACCCATCCACCCTGCCGACACATGGAGGACAATGCATGGCCCCGCAACCACAAGACGCGGGGCTGATTTTTGCCCACATTTTGCCCACATTATCCCGGGAAAACGTGAGAATACGCGGGAAACCGTGGGAATAAGAAAAGCCGCTCAGCCCTACTCCCGCAAGGCAAAGCGGCTATTTTCCACTGGTCGTAAAATCAAAATCGCGGGAGACACGACCTTTCGGCAACGGCATTCTCAACGACAGGGCGCCGCCGCCTTTGGCGACTCCCAGCCCCTCGAGGAATTGGAGAAGTATCGTGTTGTGGATGTTCTGATGCAGGATCTTTTGCCGACGATTTCGGTTTCGGATTCCCCAAAAACATCATACCGCCGCCTCCAGTTCCCTTCTTTCCGATTCGTCGATGAGGCCCTTGGCCCAAGCGTCGCGAACCGCCTCGATCATCTTGTCCGAATCGAGCAGTCCGATGCTGGAGCGGAGCGCGTCGGGGATGCTTTCGGATGGGAGGCCGGCGATGGTCGTCGTGGGTCTCCTCGTCGTGACGCGCCAGATGATGCCCGGTTCGGGCCGTCTGCGTTTGGGGACGGCGATGCTGGTCCTGATGCCGCCGACGCTTCCTATCCGCGCGGTCTCCAATGTGGAGGGCCCACAAAGCCAGGCATCGGGGCCGGCCCATGCGAGTTCGGCGGAGACGGGCGCGTATTCCCAGTCGGGTTCCTCTCCGTCGGGCACGTCCGGATACCACATGTACACGCCTTTCCTGGGGTGGGTCGCATCGGGGTTGCGCAGCGCCCAACGACGGAACGAATCGGGGCGTATCCCGGCCCTTTCGGCCTCCCAGACGGGGATGACGCCGTTCCATTTGCGCCAGATAGGCCTGATTCTTTCCTCTATGGACGGCACCATCCACCTCCTTGATGTCACGGACGGTTACATTCTAGCATGCGTCCCCCTTGTTCGCCCGCGGACGCATGCCCGCCCCCGTGCACGGAACGGAAAGGGGCGTGGAAATGGATTATTCGACGATACGCGACGACGGCGCGCTGATGAACCTGGCGGCGAAGGTGGTCGATCCGGACAGAAGGAACACGCTGGTCGTCCTGTCCGCCGACCGGTACGGGCGTCCCGGGTTCGACCCGGCGGACATCGGGGACGCCTTGGCCGGCACGGACGTGGACGTGTACTGGCTGCCCGACCCGCCGGCGGCGAACCGGCTGGACGGGCTGACCGACGGGGTCGCGTGCATGTACAACGGGGCGGCCGCCATCCTGCACGCCGGGCAGGGGGCGATCATCGTATTGGACAAGGGGCCGACGAGCCCCGACTACCTGATCGGGCGCGCCATGGCGCACGCCACGTTCATGCGCCGCCCCGACCCGAAGCCCGCGCCCGCCGCGGATGCCGGGGATCGTCCGGACGGGAGGAGGCTGCGCGCGGAGAACAAGCGGCTGAAGGGCGAACTGAAACGGCTGCGCGCCGCGTCATCCGCGGACGTGGAGGATCTGTACCCCCTGTTCGACGATCCGGACGATTGGCTGGATCTGGAGATCCGGCTCGCATGGGCGCGTCTCATCCCGGCGGAAGGCAAGCGGGCGAACCGTCTGCCCGCCCGTTGGACCATGACGCCCGGCTTCGCCGCCACCATCGCGTCCAGCCCGCGCCGGGCGAAGACGGTGGAGGCGTGCGCGCGCATCCTCCTCGGACTGGACGCCCGCCACCCGTACCGCAACGGGCCGAACGGAACGCCGAACATGATCGGCGACTGGGGCAATCCGGTGTGGCGGACCGTCGTCCAGCAGGGCATGCCCGACTCGTGGCGCATCCACTGGACGCGCGACGGCGCCGGGAACGTCGTGTTTTTGGCCGCCGGCGGACATGACGCGCTCATCTGACGCGGACGCGGCACGGCCCGCGAGGCATCCCGCATGATGCGGGAAAACGGATTGCGAGAGGAGGCGGGCATGCCCCCTCTCGCATGGGCATGTCACCTGCGGTGAGCCCCGCGTCTGCGTCCTGTGCGGATCGCGGCGATCGCGGCGAGCAGTCCGGCCAGGAGCATCGCGTACGCCGCCGGCACGGGATCGTCCGGGCGGCCGCCGGTCAACGGGAGCGTCGTCAACGGGGTGACCGTGTTGCGGAACACGGGCGTCGTCGTCTTCCCGTCGTAGGTGACGGTGGCGGCCAGCCGCCCGTTGTCGTCGTCGGTGATGGTGACGTGCGCCCGGTGGATGGTCATGTCCGCCTTGCAGTCGGGGCCGCACGTGTCCTTCTCCACGATCAGGTAGTCATGGGAGACGGACTGCCTGCCGTTCAGGTCGGCCGCGGTGAATCCGATGGGGGTGAACGTGATGCTTCCGTCCGCCCTGTTGGATGCGGATTGGAGGATGCGCCCGTCCGTGTCCTTCACCTGGAACGTGTATCGTCCGTCCTGCAATGCGACGTCCGTGGAGTCGGGGCCGGTGAGCTTCTTCGACGCCCTTAATGTGATGCTCGTGTCGGCGGGCCTGTACGTGTTGCGGAACACGATCGCCGTGCCCGTCTTGCCGCCGGTCGCCGCGGCGGCCGTGATATGGCGTCGCAGGGTCGCGGGATCGTCCGCGACCGTGACCGTGATCGTCCACGCGGCCGTGTCGTAGGTGACGCCGCCGCGCGTGCCCTTCGTCTCCCTGACCTCGTACCGGTAGCTGCCGGGCAGGGTGAACGGATCCGTGTTCACGTTCAGGGTGACGGGCTTGCCGTCGGCGAACGTGACGGTCGTCGGCAGTGCGCCGGCGGGCGCCCCGCCGACGGCGGTGATGTTCGCCGTGTAGGATTCGCCGTCCAGCCATTTGCCGCCGGGACGGCCGGCCAGGGTCTTGGAGGCGGTGAGCGTGACCGGGGTTTCGGGGGCGAGCCTGCCGGCCAGGCCGCAGTCCTCGTTCGGATCCGAATACAGGGCGGCGGCCATGTCCCCGGCGGCGGGGAAGTCCTTCAGGCCGATGACGCCCGCGGCCAGGCCGTTCGCATCGGTTTCCGGATCCGCGTCGGAGTCGTTCGCCTCGCTCGCATCCTTCGCGTCCTTCACGGTGACGGCGAGTTTCCGCCAGTCCATGCCGTCGGCGGGCGTGAACCGCAGCCGGTAGCCCCGCCCCGCGGGGATGCCGGACAGCTTCCAGCTTCCGTCCCTGCCGGTCGTGGTGGCCAGATCGCCGCCGTTCAGCGATCGGACGGCGTTCCCGTCCGCGTCGGTCAGGGTGACGTGGACGCCGGGCAGGAGCATGTCCGTCGTCTGGCGGATTCCGTCATGCGCGTAGTCGTACCATGCGACGCCGCCGGCCTCGCGTTCCACGACCTGCGTGACCGCATCCACCTTGTTGTCGCCGTCCGCCCACCGGTTCACGTACGTGCTGCCGGACTTGTTGCCGGCCGGCGTGAGCGTCATCGTGAAGTCGATGCGCGCGTTCGGGGGCAGGCTTCCCGCGGTGAACGCCCATGCGACCGGGGCCCCGTAGCCGGCCGGGATCGCGACCACGCCCGTGGTCGGGTCGAACGCCGCCCTGTGCCAGGATTCGACCTGCCCGCGCGTGATTTTGGCGGTGTCCATGCTCCGGTATCGCGTGTCCGCGGTGAACCAGAACGCCGCATTCTTGAGGTCGGCGCCGTTCGCCCCCGTGGCCTTCAAACCGGTGAGCGTGTACGAGCCCTCGTATTTCGACGGGCCGCCCGGACCCGTGTACGGCATGATGTCCACCGCATACGGATCCGGTTTCGCGTCGTTGCCGAAGTTGGCCAGCATGTTCGAGAATCCCAGCGGGGAGGCGATGTCGTTGAGCAGCGGGTTCGCGCGGGTCGCCAGGGCGCTGGCATGCGTGCGGCTCACCCTGATCGTCGCGGATGCGATGGTGCCCGCATCCTTGTCCGGTTTGGCCTTGTTGCGTTTGGACGTGACGGATGCGGCGACCGTGTACGAGTCGTTGTTCCTCGCATCATGGTCCGGGTCCGCCGCGTCGCCGATCGTGGTGCTGAATCTCAGGTTCCGGGTGGAGCCGTCGGCCCTCACGCCGTTGACCGTCCATTTCAGCGTGGTCGTGCCGTCCGCGTTCGCGGTGGTCTGCGGTTCCACCCGGGTGCCGCCGGACACGGTCCCCTGTTCCGGCGTGTGTTCGGTGTACGTGCCGTCGAGGTGGGAGCTGCCGGAGACGTATGCCAGCCCCTTGGGGAGGGTGACGGTCGCGTACAGGTCGGTCGTGTAGCCGTCTCCCGAACCGTTCCGGCCGGTGGTCGCGTTCAGGCCGATCCTCCAGTCGGCGGTGCGCTGCTCCTTGTCCAGGTCGTAGATGCTTTTCGTCCCGCCGGATGCCGACCTTTGCGAGGTGGCGATGCCGATCCGCGGTTTTTCGCCGACGACGAGCAGGCTGTCGCCCCTGTTGTTGCCGCCGGTGCCGCCGCCCGCGTATCCGTTCTCATCGTAGACGGCCTTCTCGTAGTTCGACCCGTCGTAGACCATGGACGGTTTGGCCCCGTCGCGGAACAGTCTGAGGAAATCCTGTCTGGCCGCCCAGTCCGTCCATGCCTTGTCGGATGCGGTCTCCGGATCCAATCCCGCCAGCCTCTCCACGTCGGAGCGTTTCCATGCGACGGTGACGCCGGTGATCTGGCCGACCGCGCCGAGAGGCGCGTCATCCCGGACCTTCGCGTTGAAACGGGCGAAATAGTCGAGCCGGACCGTGTTGCACCCGCTGGCCGCCGCATCGTTGGCCACGAACAGGGCGGCGACTATCGTCCCGTGTTTTTTCGCTTCGCCCATGCTGTTCCAGTAGTCGAGGTCGCCGATGCCGGCCCTGCGCTGCTCGTCATCGGAGGCCCATGAGGTTCCGTCCTTCTTCGTCGCGTAGTAGATGGTCGGGGGAGGTGTGTCGCGACTGGCAGTGTCGCTCCGGGACCACCAGAAGGAGTGTTTCATGTGTCGGGGGGTGAATTGCATGACGGTCGGGTCGATCTTCGCCAGTCCCATGACGCCGACGGGCAGGCCCGATACCGGTTGCTGGAAGGTGGGCTGCATGCCGATGTTCGCCACCTGCCCCTGCAGTCCGGAATCGGTGGAATCACTCCAGTCATGCCTCCAGTCCAGGCCGTCCATGCCGGACTGGCATGTTCCGGTGGAATCCCCGTCGCATGACGTGTAGTAGATTCTCTGGATGAAACCGCCCGGCGAGCGCACGACCTCGGTGGATGCGAGCCTGTCGTCATTGGTCGCGGTCTGGTTCGAATTGTCCGCCGCCGCGGGAAGCCGGTCACCGGTGAGGCTGGCGGCGTTCAGGTTCGCGTCCGTGATGGAGAGGTTCAGGGTCTGGTCCCTGCCCCCGTAGTATTCGGCGACGCTCGTGTCGCCCTCGTAGGTGGGCAGGATGATGTTGAACAGTTGGGTGGATAATGCGCCCACCTGCCAGGCGTTGCAGCCGGCGTCCATCCAGCCGCTCGAGCATTCCCTGTAGTACTTGTCATACCGGTCGCGTTTGGTGAACTGGAGCGGATCGTCCATCCAGTCGTTGACGGTGACGTGAAGCGTGACCCCGTCGTCCCCCATGGTCTGGGTGACGGCCCACGGCTGCTGGCCCTGCCGGATGTACGGCGTGCCGGGGTAATCCCAATCGTAGGCGTTCCTGGCGGAATACCGCATGGTTCCCTGATCGGTGATGGAACCCCAGTTCCATAGCAGGGGCTGCCATTTCCGTTCCGCCGGATGCCTGGTCGCCGAACCCTCGTCGCTGAACACGTTGGACAGTTTCACGTCGAAGCCGATCGGGCCCCTGGGCATCTCCAAGCCTTTCAGCCCCTTGGACAGATCATGGTTGCGGGTCGTCAGGTTCATGGTGAAACCGTAGGCGAGGCCGCGCACCTTGCCCCTCTCATGGTTGACGGCCGTGCCGTCGGCGGAGAAGTCGAACCGGCCCTGCGAGCGGCGGGACAGGTTGCCCACGGACAGGTTCAGCCCCATTTTCGCGCTGACGGTTACGTCGGCCGGCGTGTCCCGCGCGGTCCGATGCTGCCGGTCGTTGGGCTGCGCCCATGCCTTCACAATCGGATGGAACCGGTATCCGTTGGGCGCCCCCGCGACCTTGACGGCGAGGCTGACGCCGCTCGTGCCGGGCACGGTCGTCGGCGACGAGGACGTGGGTTCCAGGAGACGGTAGCAGGTGAACACCTGGGTTTCCACCCCGTTTATCGTCTCGATGGTGGATTTCGGCTCGTACCCCTTCGTCGTGTCCACCCAGCCCATGCCGTCCGGGTCGAACGTGACCATGCTTTTCGGATACGGCAGTTCGAACCGGAAGCCGACGCGCGCCCGCCGGTAGTAGGCCATCGTGTCGTCCGGCGTGACCGTGTAATCGTAGTTGTAGGCGACCGTGTCGAACGAACGGACGATCAGGTTGCCCGGACCGCTGTCGTCGCCGCGCGCGTCATCCGCGTCAAAGGGCGCCGTGCCCGTCGTCATGCCCGTCAGCTTCAGTCTGCTTATGTACGCGGCGTCCGAATCCAGCATGTCGTGGATGCTCACGTCCGGGGCCGCCGGATCGCCCGACCCGCGCGGCGACACGTCCACGGGCGCCGGATCCGGCCGGACCGCCTGCGCCTGCTGTTGTGTTCCGTCCGTCTCGTCGGCGTACGCGGGCGCCGCCAGGCCCGTGAAAAGCATGGTACAGGCGGCCAGGGCCGCCGAAAGCACGCATAGGCGATGCCTCTCCTCCACCCCCCCTGATCCGGATGAAACCTCAAAGCATCGGGGGGGGGGGCGGCCTCCCATGCCATCGCTGTTCGCAACGGGCCGCTATGCGGGGAACCGAGGAGGCCATGGGCCGCGCATAGGCGCGCCGCATGGCAAGGAAACGGACAGTCAGGGAGGTGGGCACGTTCGCCCGCCACATGGGCGGCGGCTTCATCCGCACCGTCAACGGAAGCGCATGGCAGTACATGCTCATGCCCGACCAGCCGGGCGTCGCGGACGCGAAAGGCATGGAGGAACGCGTCAAGGCCGCCCGCCCCATGCTCGACATCCTCACCGGGCTCGCCGACCGGACGCCGCGCATCCCGTTCGCCAACAGGAAGGCCGCGAAGGGCTTCTACCGGCGGATCCACATCCTCGCCATCAGCTCCAGCCGCCCCTTCGAACCCAGCCCCACCCTCGACGAGGACAACCGGGCGCGCCTGAAGGCCGAACAGGGCGGGCTCGCCGTCCACGACCGGTTCACCCTGTTCGGCGTCCGTCTGAACACCGGCGGCGGCAAAGGCGTCAAAGGCATCCTGCAGAGCATCGCCGACGAGGACGGCTGGGTGCCCGACACCGCGTTCGACCGGGACCGGCGCATGATCACGGAACTCCTCACGCAGGCGGGATGCCGGACGCCCGATGACATCACCATGCGCCGCGCCCTCGCCTTCTGGCCCACCGACCGGCAGCCCGAGGGCCTGCCCGTCATGGTCGAACACGACCACATGCACACGTTCCCCAGCTACCGGGCCGCGTTCATGGCCGCCCGCTACCGGGAGAAGGTCACCGACTGCCGCACCTGGGCGAAACGCATCCCCCGCAGCTACCCGCTGACCATCGCCACGCTCGGCGTGCTCCCCTTCAAGGGCGAACCGAACACGGCGGCCGGCGGCGACTGGGCCGCCACCCTCCTGTCCGCGGCCGGCGGACGCGCCATCGCCATCAGCGTCAAAGGGCTCGTCGAACCCGGCGACATGAGCCGCGAACAGCTCGACAAGGACACCGAGAAGGTGCTGGACAAGGCGTACGAGCAGGCGGCCGGCGGCAGGAAGGCCAACCTGAGCCTCGCGCAGGAGCTCAGGATGGCGAACGACGAATACCAGGCCGACGGGAAACCCTGGCCCACCCTGGTCGAGGCGCACGCGCACGCCGCCATCCCACGCATCGTCGAACAATCCCAGACCATCCCCTACCCCGGCCACCTCACCTTGAACCCCGACAGGCAGGATTCCGCGTTCGAGGACATGCAGATCGGATCCGACGACCTCATCGAATACAATCCAAGCCCCTGCTACTGGCCCGCACCCATCCTCGCCTACGCGGGCCTGAACGGCACCGGCCTGACCGGCGACGACTCCGGGCGCGGCCAGGACTCCGACCTGCCCGGCGCGTTCGTCGGACTCACCGAAGACGGCTGCCAGCCCGTCTACGATTCGCCGTTCAGCGCCAGCGCCCGATCGGGACGCCCGATTTTCCTGTGCCTCGGGGCTACCGGTTCGGGCAAAGCCATCCACCTCGACACGCTCCTCCCCGTGCCCCCGCAGAAGCGTTTCCCCGAGGGCGGGCTCGTCCCGTTGCGCGACCTGAAGGATGGCGACCTGCTGTACTCGCGCGACGGGAAATCCTACCCGATCCTCGGCATGAGCCCCATACGGGATGATGACATGTACGAGATCGTCCTGTCCGACGGGCAGACGATCAAAGCCAGCGGAGACCACCAGTGGTGCGCGTGGACGTGGAGGGACCGCCGCTACCACGGTTCGAAAAAACACAAGGCCAGCCTCGAACGGGAGAAGACCGTCAACAGGGCGTGCGCCGTCCTGCGCGGCATGGCGCTCGCAGCCGGCGACGAATGGCTGGATCCGGACGGAATCTGGGAACGCTGTCGGGACACGCTCGCCCCGTTGGGGCTGACGAACGGGGCGAACTGGGTGTACAACGCGCTGCGATTCGCCGACACGCCCCACGGGATGCGCCGACGCAGGATCGCCTCCGCGCGCATCCGCGCCGTCTACGATCCGAAGCCCCTCCTGGAATGGCTGCGCGAACGCTGGCACGGCAACCGGAGACTCGGCCCCGAGGACCTGCGATTGCGCGACAAGGCCATAGACGACCGTCTGGCACGGGAGCCCGGCAAACGCATCGGGATCGCGGAGCTCGACGCCATGTTCCGTCCGTTGGGCGTCCCGCATTCGACCCTGAAGAACGCCCTTCTCCACTACAGGGGCGAACGGTACGAGGATACGGGATACATGGAACGCGATGTCATCGCATACCCGGCCGCGACCGCATTCGAAGACCTCGCCGCCCGGCTCGAATGGCGGTACAGGGATGACGGCATCGCCCGCACGCAGGCGAACAACCATGTCGAACAGGTGGTCACCACGCGCGAAATGCTCGACGAAGGCCTGCTCGCCAAAGGCGGTCAGGCGAACTGGGCGATCCGGGCCGCCGACCCCATCGAAGGAACCCACACGGATCTGCCCATAGACCCGTGGGTGCTGGGCGCATGGCTGGCCGACGGATCGAAAAACAGCGGAGAATTCTCCTCCGACCATACGAACGGCGACCTCGACCATCTGCGCACCCGCCTGCAGGAGGCCGGATACGAGACCTCGCAATACGCAAGCGACCCCCAGAAACTCTACGTAAGACATCTCATCCGGCAGATCCGCGCCAACGGGCTCTACGGCGACAAGCGGATCCCCGAACCCTACTTCCACGCGGACATCAGGCAGCGGCTCGAACTCGTACGCGGCCTGCTCGACCAGGACGGCACCATCGATGCGAACGGAAGCATCGAATTCACCCAATCCATCGACCACAAACCCATCGTCGACGGGCTGACCCGCCTCCTGCGCTCCCTGGGCGTCATCGTCCACGAGGCGACCCGATCCGGGGCCGGGTACACGCAGGACGGGGAACGCCACGAGACCCGGGACCGCCTGCGCCTCACGTTCACCACCAGCCTGCCCGTGTTCTCCCTGCCGCGCAAACGCGACCGGCTGCCGGAAACCCTGCGCGAGACCGCCAAATGGCTGTACGTGAAGGACATCCGACCCATCGCCGACTGTCCGCACCGCTGCCTGAGCATCGCCAGCCCCGACCACACGTACCTGATCGGCGGCTGCATACCCACCCACAACACGCGGCTCGGCCTGCACATCGCCTCCCAATGGGGGCGCCTGCCCGACCCGGCGGACCCGGGACGGAAAATCCCCGTCGTGTTCTGGGATCCGAAACCCAAATCCAGCGACTTCGAACCGTTCGTCCGCAAACGCGGCGGCATGGTGTACAAGCTCGACCGTCCCGAGGCGAAGGGCATGCTCGACCCGCTGCGCTGCATCCCCCGGGACATGCCCGACATGATCATGCAGACCGCGGTCGCCATGCTGTCCCAGATCACGGGCGGCGCGAACCCCGACCGCAGCTGGGAGATGGGCATCACCAGCATCATCGGCTACGGGATCCGGCACGGCGCCGACTGCCTCGGCGAATGCGTGGCCCTCGCCTGGGAGGAATACGAGAACGACGGGCGGGAGAAGCCGACCATCAGCCCCCTGATCGAACGGATCAAACCCGACCTGGACAGGGCCGTCATGAACGACCCGCTCATGCCCCTCATCTACGGGACCCGGCACGGCGGCGACAGGCTGTCCCTCAGCGAGGGCATGACCCTCATCAGCGCGGGCACGTTGAACGTGATCACCGAGAAGGAGATCCAGGGCGCGCCCACCGACGTGCAGCGCTGGGTGTGCCGCATGGCCGCGCTCGCCGCCTCCTGCCTCGTCATAGGACGCAACGGGGCGGTCGTCATCGACGAGGCGTGGTCGCTCCTGCAGGACCGGTTCGGGCAGAGCATCGTCAACCGGATGGGACGCCTCGCCCGCGACCAGCATTACGCGGTCATGATGCTCAGCCAGAAGGCCGACGAGTTCGTGGACGCGGGGATCGCGGACTTCGTCGGCAAGGTGTACATCCTCGCCATCGGCGCGCGCAACGAGGGCGGGGGGCGCGACAGCCAGGCGCAGGCCGCCTGCCGTCTCGCCAACCAGCCGTTGGACGGGCGCATGCACGCGCGCATGATGCACGACAAGTACCTGGACCCGGATTCGCGCGCCCCCGACTGGGAGAGCCTCTACCCGTTGAGGGATCCGGAGACCGGGGAGCTGCTGCGCGGCAGCGTCGCGTACGTGCAGATGGGGGATGCGGCGAGCGCGATCCCCGTGCAGGTGAGGATCGACAAAAGCCTCGACTAGATGCGGCGCAGGCTCGGCGCGTACGTGCGGCGCAGCCACCACAGACCGTGCCCCTCACGGTCGAGGCTGCCGTTCGCCAGCCCCTCGTCCCCGTCGAGCCACCAGTCGATGCGGCCGGTCGCGTGCGGCTGGGCGTGCAGATTGGGGCAGTGGATGCCCTGCCCGTCCGGGTCGAACCCCATGGGTCTGAGACCGGTGATGATCCGGTCGAGCGATTGCGCCTGTCCTATGGTCAGCAGCTTGCAAGTGTCGTTCATGCCCCCGCGTATGCGTCACATGTCCGAGTCCGCGTTGCCCTGCGGGGCGGGCGTCGCGGCCCGGGGCGCGGGCGTGGGGGCGGTCTGGCGTCTGGGCGCGGGCGCCGTGTACCGGGGCGCGGGCGCCGTGTATTGGGGGGCCGTCTGCTGTTGCCGCTGCCGGGTCTGCGCCTCCTCCTGGGCCTTCCGCTGCGCCTCCTGCGCGGCCTGCTCGTCCGCCTTGCGTTTCTCCTCGGCCAGCACGTCCGCATGCTCCCTGGCGGCTTGGGCGATCAGCGCGTCCGCGTCCTTCCCCGCCTTGGCGAGGCCCTTCGCGTCCGACGGGCGGGTCTTGGCGAGCGTCTCCAATTGCCCGAGCGTGTCCGTCTTCGCCTTCGGGCTGTTCTTCACCGCGTCCTGGATCCGGGTGACGGTCCGGGCCCATTGCTCGTCCAGGGCCTTCCCGTTCGCGGTCTTGAGCGTGCGGATGGCCGTATCCGTCGCGTCCGCGCGCGCCTTGAGCGCGTCCGTATCCGCCCCGCATGACGGGTCGGGGCGTTTCCCGGGTTCCACGCCGAGCGCCTCGGCCTCCCCGGCGACGGCATCCCATGATCGTATGCCCTCGGCCAGCGTCGCGCACGCCGCATCATGCGCGTCGGCGGCGCGCGCCGCCCCGATGCGATGCCATGCGGCGAGCCCCCCGCCGACGGCCAGGGCGAGGATGAGGATGACTCCCAGTCCGATGAGCAGGGGGCGGACGGGGACATGCGGGGGCGTGCGGGGTTCAGGCGGGTCGGCGACCCCGTCGAGTCCGAGCGCCTCGTCGAACGGGTCGGCCGCATCATCCGGCCCGCCCCCGGGCCGGGGGGCGGGCATGTCGGGTCCGGGTCCATCGTCCGGCTCCCCGTAGCCGTCATCGCCGGATCCGGTCCAGTCGAAGTCGTCGGGCACGCGGATGCCGGAGCCTTCCACCGCATGCGTGCCCGGCTCCGGTTCGCGCGCCGGGACGGGGGCGGGTTCGGGCTCCGCATCATCATCATCGTCCGTCGCATCCCAGAACCCGTCGTCCCCGGGATCGTCATCCGTCGTGTCCGGAACGTCCTTCACTCCGGCCCCGGACGGCGCGGGGGGCTCGGGCTCCGGCTCCCCCGCGCCCTCGTCGTCCGGATCGCCGAGCATGGCCTGCGCGGCCTTCCACCAGGCGCTCCCCTCGTCATCCGACGGAACGGCGTCCGTCGCGGGCTCCGGTTCGCCGGCCGCGGCGGACGGTTCCGGGGCGGCGTCGGCCCCGGCCGGGTCGGGCGCGGCGGCGGCCGCCCACTGCGCCTCCCAGTCATCATCCGCGACCGGAACGGAATCCGTTTCGACGGGCTCCGGCGTGTCCTTCGCGGGCATGGCTTCCTCCGGCGCGGGCCCCGACGGCCGGGCCCGCTTCCTATC